>Ga0123337_10000312_pt1 | contig 88330 bp, 59 predicted proteins | sample frozenSSSSmetaG_FD_89792 | JGI IMG/M metagenome (GOLD analysis project Ga0123337, IMG submission 89792) | Glacier valley bacterial and archeal communities from Borup Fiord, Nunavut, Canada, to study Microbial Dark Matter (Phase II) -... | ecosystem: Environmental > Aquatic > Freshwater > Ice >...
CACGTCGAGGCGGGGGAGGTTGGTGCCTTCGAGCATGTCGTTGAGTTTGCGGATGCCGTCGATGGAGGCGTTGACGGTGGTGAAGGGGAAGTCGGTGCCGAAGAGGAGCTTGTGCCAGACGCCGTATTCCTGGGCGAGCATGAGGGAGTTGTAGAGCTGCCAGGGGCGGTAGTGGAGGGCGCTGACGTCGGCGAAGACGTTGTCGTGCTTGCGGATGGTCACGAGGCATTCGCCTTCGTAGGGATGGCCGAGATGGGCGAGGATGATCTTCAGGCCGGGATGTTTGAGGGCCACGGGCTCGATGAGGCGGGGAAGTGTGAAGGCCAGAGGCGCCTGGGCGATGAAGGTGGTGCCCATGTGCAGGAGCACGGGCAGGCTGTGCTTTTCCGCATATTGCCAGAGGGGTTCGAGGGTGGAATCATCGGGGCTGAAGCCGGCGTACATGGGAAGCAGCTTGATGCCGCGCAGGCCGAGTGTTTCGTGGCCAACTTGCAGCTCGCGCTGCCAGTTTTCCTGAGTGGGATCGATGGAGAGGAAGCCGATCAAGCGTGCGGGATCGCGCGCCACGTAGTCTGCCACGGTCTGGTCATTGACCCAGAGGCCGCTGAGTTTGGCTTTGCCGCCGAAGACGAAGGTGCGGGTGTCTTCGGGAGCGGCGGCGCGATAGGCCTCGTAGGTTGCGCTGATGTCGACCTTCACGCCGGGGCGGGCGCGTCCGGCTTGATGGATGAAATCGTCGGAGAAGTCGGCGGGGAAATTCCAGGCGTGGGAGTGGACGTCGATGATCATGGGTTCAAATCAAAGGGTGGCGGCGAGCATGCGGTCGAATTGGCGCTCGACTTCGAGTTGCGATTCAGCGTCGAGTTTGAAGCCCACGGGGCCGCGAACGAGGGTGTTTTTGAAGATGCCCTGGCGGACGAGAAGGTGCTTTTCGACGGCGAGGAAGCCATCGAGGCTGGTCTGCATGGAGATGAGTGCGGAGAGGGGGCCGTGGATGCGGTCGGCTTTTTCGGTGTCGCCGGCATTCAGGGCGTTCCAAAGAGGGACGAGGCCGCGAATGAGGTCCGCACCGGGCATGGTGCCGACGACGCCGCGCTTGAAGGAGTCCACGAGGGCGATGCCGCCGGTGCCTTCGAAGACGCGGGCGCGGCCTTGGGTGGCATCGCGGAGTTCGGAGAGCTTGGGGCCGATGGGGGAGGCCTCGGGTTTGTATTGAACGCGGTCGGGGCCGAACTCGGCGAGCAGTTTGGCCTGCATGGCGATGGGCATGGGCTTGCCGACGTAGCCGCTGGCGTCCTGCACGATGACGGGAATCTGGATGGCGTGAATGATGCGCGTGTAGTAGGCGAGCAGCTCACTTTCGCCGATGCCGATGGACACGGGCGGGATGGCCATCACGGCATCGGCTCCGACGCTTTCGGCGTGTTTGGCGTAGCGCTCAGCGACCTTGGAGGACTCTGCGCCGACGCTGATGATGACAGCTCCGCGTGATTTGCCAAACTTGCATGCGGCGGTGGCGAGTCGTTCGCGTTCTTCGCTGTCGAGGCGCAGGGTTTCGGAAACCATGGCCATGACGATGCCGTGGGCACCGCAGTCGTAGAGCCAGGAAATTTCGCGTTCGAGGGTTTCGAGGTCGAGGGTTTCGTCTTCGAGCCAAGGGGTTTGGAAGACGGGGAGGACGCCGTGGAGTGGGTGCTGGGATGGCATGGGGTGATGTCGAGACTGGTAGTGGTGCGGAGTTTTGATTTTGCGGCGGGGCGAACTCGGCATCGGAATACCGAGCTACAAAAATCTCACCAGAGCAGTTTGCCGCCGTCGATGACGAGGAGGCTGCCGGTCATGTAGCTGCTGGCGTCGCTGGCGAGGTAGAGGGCGAGGGGGCCGATTTCTTCGGGGCTGCCCCAGCGGCCCATGGGGATGCTGGTGGCGACTTCGCCTTCGAACTCGGGGCGCTCGCCGATCCAGCGTTTGTTGGCATCGGTGAGGAAGGGGCCAGGGGCGATGGCGTTGACCGTGATGCCGTGGGCGGCCCAGTCGGCGGCGACGGCTTTGGTGAACATGGTCAGCGCGCCTTTGGAGGTTTCGTAGCTGCGGCCGCGCATGGCTTTGCCGGGCCAGAGGGCGTTGATGGAGGAGATGTTGATGATGCGGCCCCATTTGCGAGGGATCATCGCGCCGCCGATGCGCTTGGTGAGGATGAAGGCCTGGGTGAGATTGAGGTCGAGGATGCGCTGCCAGTCTTCGAGCGCGAGGTCTTCGGTGGGGGTGTTGATGCGACGGCCGCCGACGTTGTTGATGAGGATGTCGATGGGCGGGTGATCGCGCAGGAGGGCATCGCAGAGGCGTTCGGCTTCTTCGGGTTTGGAGAGATCGGCCTGGATCGAAGTGACATGCAAATCCTCGCTGCAAAGCTCCTCGCAGGCCGTGTGAAGCTGCGCTGCATTCGAACCGGCGATGATGATCTCGGCTCCGGCTTCACCGAGGGCGCGCGCCATTTCCAGGCCGAGGCCGCGTGAGCCGCCGGTAATGAGTGCGCGGCGGCCGGTGAGATTGAAGCGATCGAGGATGGGCATGGAACAAAGAATCGGCGGAGTGAAACGACTCTTTCAGACGTTTCCTCCCAGCATGATGCGATTCATTCTTCCGACGCTGTTTTTGGGGCTGATATCCAGCCTTCATGCGAAGCAGCCTAATATTCTGTGGCTGGTGGGTGAAAACATCTCGCATGATCTGGGCTGCTACGGTGCGAAGAACGTGCATACGCCGAATCTTGACCGGTTGGCGAAGGAGGGGGTGCGTTTCACGAATGTGTTTTCGACGAATCCGGCTTGTGCGCCGAGCCGCAGCGCTTTCATGCTGGGGATGTATCAGACGACGACGGACACGCACCACATGCGCTCGCATCGCACGGATGATTTCAAGCTGCCGCCGGGTGTAAGGCCGATGACGCATCGGCTGCAGGATGTGGGTTACACGACGGCGAATCTCAAGACGATCGGCGACAAGGCTGTGGGGACGGGGAAGCTGGATCTGAACTTCGTGAATGAGGGGCCGATCTATCAGACGGATGACTGGGCCGCGCTGAAGAAGACGCAGCCGTTCTTTGCGCAGATCAACTCGCACGAGACCGAGTATGACATCTACGACCGGCAGAGCGCGAAGAAGGAACGTGTGGAGTGGGTGGGCGAACGTGAGCATGTGAAGCATGCGACGGCGGAGAACGTGACGCCGCCGCCGTACTACCCGGACGCTCCGCTGGTGCGTGAGGAGTGGGCGCGCTATTTGAACTCGGTGTCCGGCATGGATGTGCGCATCGGGTGGGTGCTGGATCAACTGCGCAAGGACGGGCTGGAGGATGATACCATCGTCATCTTCTTTGCGGACAACGGAAGGCTGGAGCCGCGTGGCATACACTGGTGCTATGACAGCGGCCTGCGGGTGCCGATGATCATTCGATGGCCGAAGAATTTCCCAGCACCTGGTGGATACGCTGCGGGTGGTGTGAATGAGCAGATCGTGAGCTTGATCGATGTGACGGCCACCACGCTAGATATCGCGGGTCTGGCGAAACCGCCGCTGATGCAGGGGCGCGTGATCTTTGGCCCGCATGCGGAGGCACCGCGCGAGTTTGCCTTTGCGGCGCGAGACCGCATTGATGAAACGGTGCAGCGCATCCGCTCGGTGCATGACGCGCGCTTTCATTACATCCGCACGTTTACGAAGGGACTGACGTTTGCCTCGCTGAACCGCTACAAGGAGAAGTGCTTTCCGATTCTGCCGCTGATGCGTGAGATGCAGGCCGCGGGAACGCTGACCGGACCGCCGCTGGAGCTGATGCAACGCAAAGGGCCGTGCGAGGAGCTGTATGACACGAAAGCGGATCCGCATGAGATCAACAACTTGATCAATTCGACGAAACCGGAGCATCGTGAGGCGCTAACGCGGCTGCGGGCTGCGCTGGAGACTTGGATTGTGGAGAGCGGGGATCGTGGTGTGATACCGGAGCCGCCTGAGGTGTATGCGCCGTTTGAGAAGGAGATGGACGCATGGTTTGGCACGCCAAAGGGTTTTAAGAAGTGACGAGATGGGCCGTATGATCACTCATGATCCTCCGGCTGCTCTGCTGTTTATTCCTTGCTGCGATTCACGCTCACGCTGGTGATTTTCGTGTAGGTGCGGCGAGGGTGGACATCACGCCGAAGGATGGGACGCCGCTGGGTGGGTTCTACAAGTTTCGGGGTTCGGAGGGTGTACTTGATCCGCTTTATGCGAAGACCCTGGTGTTTGAAAAGGACGGCGTGCATGCGGCCATCGTGGTGCTGGATCTCTCGGGCACGGTGAGGCCGCTGGTGGCGGCGGCGCGAAAGGCCATCCAGGAGCAGTGTGATATTGAGGGGGATTATGTGATGATTTCCGGAACGCACACGCATTCGGGGCCGCAGCAGCCGCGTGGGTCGCTGATGGATGACATCACGAAGGTGAACTCGCCGCCGGGGGTGGCCTACATCAGCGCGCTGCCGGGACTCATTGCGCAGTCAGTGAAGGAGGCGAAGGCGAGGCTGACGGCTGCGAAAGTCTCGGTGGCGGTGGGCAAGGAGGAGGGCATCAGCTTCAACCGGCGTGTGCTGCGGGAGGGCGTGAAGGAGGCGATCTGGCAGCCGCAGAAGCTCAATCCAGCGACGGACAAACCGGCGGGGCCGATTGATCCGGATGTGGGCGTGGTGGCCTTTCATGGCGTGGGTGCGGATGCCGCACCGCTGGGCGCGCTGCTGAACTTTGCGATGCATCCGACCTCTGTGGGCGCAGGCACGAAGATCTCGGCGGATTATCCCGGAGTGTTTACGAAACTGGTCAGCGAGAGGCACGGACCTGGCATGATCTCGGTGTTTGCGAATGGCTGCTGTGGGAACATCAACCATGGGGACTATATCAACGGAAAGCGCCGAAGCACTTTGGAGCTTGGCACCGCGCTGGCGGATGCGACGGATGCTGCGTGGCCGGGCTTGAAGACGGTTGCCACATTCGCGCCGCGTGTGCGTTCCGAGCAGGTGGCGCTGCAGCGGCGCAGCTTCACGCCGGAGCAGATTGCCAAGGCGAAGGACATGGCTGCCAATATGTTGACGAAGAACTTCGGCACCGTGCCGATGGCGGAGACGGTGTGCATTTTGGAGACGGTGGAGAAGCAGAACGTGCCGCTGCTGGCGGAGGTGCAGGTGATCGCGCTGAGTGATGAGCTGGCTATTGTGGCACTGCCGGGGGAGATTTTTGTGGAGCTGGGGCTGGCGCTGAAAAAGGCCTCGCCTTTTAAGACCACGATCATCGCCGAGCTGGCGAATGGAAGCATTGGGTATGTGCCGAACCGAGAGGCGTATCCGCAGGGGAATTATGAGGTGGTGAGCGCGCGGAATGAAGTGGGCAGCGGCGAAAAGCTGGTGGAGGTGGCGCTGAGGCTTCTGGGTGAGGTGAAGGCGGGGAAGTGACAGCGATCTAAAAGAGGGTTTTGCGCTGGGCGTCGTCCATGCTGCCGTAGAGCTGCTGGACGAGGGTTTCCGAGGTGGCGGGGGAAGGGGCGCCGAAGGCGGAGCCAAGGAGGCCCGCGGCGGCGACCTGCGCGCTGCGGGTGATGAAATCACGGCGGTTGACCGCAGGGGTGAGGAGCGTGTTCATGGCGGGGTTGTACCAAACGTGGCTTTGAATGGGAAGTTTTTGTTTTCCATCCGCCATTATCGCCAACGGGCATGAAAGTGATGCTGAAATGGTATTGCAGGTGGCGTACCAGCAGACAGCATTCATTCGTATTGAAGTTGCTATGCACATGAACAGTACCCACGAAGTCATCATCATCGGCGGCGGTCCGGCCGGAACCAGCACTGCAGCCATCCTCGCAGAGTACGGCCACAAAGTGCTGGTGCTCGAGCGGGAGAAGTTTCCGCGCTATCATGTGGGGGAGTCATTGATCCCGTTCACCTTTGGACCGCTGGAGCGGCTGGGGCTGATTCCGACGATGAAGAAGTCGCACTTCATGAAGAAGTTCAGCGTGAGCTTTGTGCAGCCTGATGGCCGGCGCTCGCAGCCCTTCTACTTTTACAACCGCTATGATCGCGAGACGGTGGCGCAGACGTGGCAGGTGATGCGTTCCGAATTTGACCAGATGCTGATGGAGCATGCGCGCGGCAAGGGTGCCACGGTGCGGGAGGAAACGACGGTGACGCAGCTTCTCAAGGATGACAGCGGCCGGGTGATCGGAGTGGCGGTGCAGAACAAGGACGGCAGCAAGGAGCACCTGCTGGCCAAGCTGGTGATCGATGCCTCGGGCAAGGAGGCGTTTGCCTCCGTGCGTGAGGGCTGGCGTGTGGGCGATCCTTATCTCAACAAGGTGGCGGTGTGGACTTACTACAAGGGGTCGAAGCGCGAGGCAGGCCTGGATGAGGGTGCGACGACGATCGCTTTCGTGCCGGACAAGGGCTGGTTCTGGCACATCCCGATGCATGATGACATGGTGAGCGTCGGCGTCGTCGCCGAGGGCAAATATTTGAGCCGCGATGGGGTGAAGGATCCGAAGGCGATGTTTGAGCGTGAGATTGGTGAGAACCAGTGGATCAAAGAGCATCTCTCGGCGGGAGCCTCCACAGGTGAATATTGGATCACGAGCGAGTATTCACGACACTCGAAGTATGGGGCATCGCCGGGCCTGCTGCTGGTGGGGGATGCGTTTGCGTTTTTGGACCCCGTGTTCAGCAGCGGCGTGATGCTGGCGCTGAAGAGCGGCGTGCTGGCTGGAGATGCGGTGCATGAGGCGCTGGTGGCGGGTGATGTGTCGCCGGAGCGTTTTGCCGATTACGCTGAGTTCATGCGCCAAGGAATCGATAACATGCGCAAGCTGGTGTATGCCTTCTACAATCCGAACTTTTCCTTCAAGGATGTGGTGATGAAGTATCCTGAAGCTGGCGATGAGATCACCGACTGCCTGTCCGGCGATGTGAACAAGGATTACTCATCCCTGTGGACGAAGATCCGAGAGTTCTCCCCGATACCCGACATCCTGCCCTATGGCGTGCCAATGGCGGCGTGAGTTTTCTTGACGCCCCAGACCACGAGCAGAAAAAGGGCGATCAACCCCGCACCGGTGGCGTTTTCGCGCCATGAGGGAGGGAATACCAGCACGTAGCCGGCGCTTTTCACCAAGGCGGCGAAGCTGGAGACGCAGAAGGGCATGAGAAAGAGGCGAAAGGTGACCCAGCGGTCCGGCCAGACCCAGCGGCCGGAAGCTTGGGACTGCGTGCTGATGAGCAGTGCTGCACCGATGATGGCGCTCAGCCCAAGTGAGGTGAGCCAGATGCGGGGAGTGCTGTCGAAATGATTGATGATGCTGAGCGCCCACCAGATGAAGTAGCACCAAAGGATGGCGCGGCCGGTGGAGAGGTTCTGGAGGTAGCGGATCAGGGGCATGAAGGGTGTGGTTTCCTATGAAGCGCGTCAGCGCAGGGGCAAATAGGAAGGTCATCCCGGTTGCGGCCTCGGCATCGCGTGGGGCGTAATGCGCATGCGCCATGCCATCCCGACCCCGACTTGTGCTAGTGCTGGGAGACCAGCTTGATCTTCAATCCGCCGCTTTTGACGGTTTTGATCCGCTGCGGGATGTGGTGTGGATGGCCGAGGTGGCGGCGGAGTCCACCAAGGTGTGGAGCGTGAAGGCGCGCATCGCGGTCTTTCTGGCGGCCATGCGGCATTTTCGCGAGGCACTGAGGGAGAAAGGATGGCGGGTGGTTTATCATGAGATGGGTTCGTATGAGGGCTTTGTGGAGGCGTTGCGCGCGAGTGTGCTAGAACTGCGCCCTTCTGCGCTGGTAATGGTGCAGGCGGGGGAGTGGGGTGTGCAGCGGGATTTGGAGGCTGTGGCTGTGGAGCTGTGGGTGCCGCTGGAGGTTCGTGAGGACCGCCACTTTTTCTGCACACAGGCGGAGTTTGCGGGGCATGCCAAGGGCCGCAAACAACTGCGCATGGAGTTCTTTTACCGTGAGATGCGCCAGCGCACGGGGGTGCTGATGGAGGAGGGAGAGCCCGTGGGCGGGCAGTGGAACTTTGATCACGACAACCGTGGGTCTTTCGGCAAAGAGGGGCCGGATTTGCTGCGGGTGCTGCCAAGGAAGTTTGTGCCGGATGAGATCACGCGGGAGGTCATCGCGCTGGTGGAGGAGCGTTTTGCGAAGCATCCGGGCACGCTGAAGGATTTCGACTGGCCGGTGACGGCGGCGCAGAGTGTGGAGGCGCTGGAGGATTTCATCGCGCACCGGCTGGCGCAGTTTGGGCAGTATCAGGATGCTATGTGGGTGAATGAGCCGTGGTTGTATCATTCACGGCTGAGTGCGGCGATGAACCTGAAGCTGCTGGATCCGAGGGTGGTCATCGCGGCGGCGGAGAAGGCGTGGCGTGAAGGCAAGGCACCGCTGGCGGCGGTGGAGGGATTCATCCGGCAGATCCTTGGCTGGCGTGAGTATGTGAGGGGCATCTACTGGCTGAAGATGCCGGACTATGTGCGGCTGAATGCCATGGAAGCGCACGAGGCGCTGCCGGGTTTTTACTGGACGGGGGAGACGGACATGAACTGCATGCGGGATGCTCTATCGCAGACGCTGCGCTACGGGTATGCGCACCACATTCAGCGGCTGATGGTGACGGGTTTGTTTGCGCTGCTCTACGGGGTGGACCCGCATCAGGTGCACGAGTGGTATCTGGCGGTGTATGTGGACGCAGTGGAGTGGGTGGAGCTGCCCAACACGCTGGGCATGTCCCAGTATGGGGACGGCGGCCTGATGGCCAGCAAGCCGTATGTGGCCAGCGGCAAGTACATCCAGCGGATGAGCAACTACTGCACGGGATGCAAGTATGATCCTGCGCAGGCGACGGGGGCGAAGGCGTGTCCTTTTACGACGCTGTATTGGGACTATCTGCTGCAGCATGAGGCGAGGCTGCGGGGGAATCAGAGGATGGCGATGCAGCTGAAGAATCTGGGGCGACTGAGTGCGGAGCAGAGAAGCGCGATTCAGGAGCAGGCGGTGCGGGTGCGGGAGGGGGGCGCACGGACAGGGTGAGTGATATTTGGAGTGTGGCTGCGCGGAATATCGGCCCCTCACCTGGCCTCTCCCCGAAGTACGCCTGGAGCGGCAAAGCCTAGGGCGGGGAGAGGAGATTTGCGCTGAGGTGCTGTGAAATTGTGTCGAAGTCACAACGTGTCTCCCCCTCTCCCCGCCGGGGGCATGTTTGGCGCGATGCTCCTTCGGGGAGAGGCCGGGTGAGGGGCATCACGTAGCTTCCTTGAGCTGCGATTAGGGGCTGAATAGTGACTGCGGATGTTCGCTTTACTTGGATGATCACGCCAAGATGTCCTTCACGACCTTGGCAGGCTCGACGCCGGTGAGGCGGAAGTCGAGGCCTTGGGCGCGGAAGGTGAAGCGTTCGTGGTCGATGCCGAGCTGGTGCATGACGGTGGCGTGGAGATCGCGGACATGGACGGGGTTTTCGGCGACGTTGTAGCTGAAGTCGTCGGTGGCGCCGTAGGTGATGCCGGGTTTGACGCCGCCGCCTGCCATCCACATGGTGAAGCAGCGTGGGTGGTGATCGCGTCCGGCTTCGGGGCTGTCCCATTTGCCCTGACCGGCGACGCCGCGGCCAAATTCGCCGCCCCAGAGAACGAGGGTGTCTTCGAGCAGGCCGCGTTGTTTGAGGTCTTTGATGAGAGCGGCGCTGGGCTGGTCGGTGTCGCGGCAGCGGGCGGTGCACCAGCTTGGCAGACGGCTGTGATGATCCCAGTCGGGATGGAAGAGCTGGATGAAGCTCACGCCACGTTCCGCGAGACGGCGGGCGAGGATGCAGTTCGCCGCGTAGCTGCCGGCACGGCGTGAATCGGGGCCGTACATTTCGAAGACGTGATCGGGCTCGTCGCTGAGATCGGTCAGTTCTGGCACGCTGGTTTGCATGCGGTAGGCCATTTCGTACTGGCGGATGCGGGTGGTGATTTCGGGATCCTGAGTCTGCTCAAAACGCATCTGGTTCAGTTCGGCGAGGCCGTCGAGCATGCCACGGCGCAGGTGGCGCGGCAGGCCTGCGGGATCGGTGAGATACAAGACGGGATCCTTGGAATTGCGCAGCTTCACGCCTTGATAGCGGGAGGGGAGGAATCCGCTGCCCCAGTAGTGGTCGTAGAGGGGCTGGTCGCTCGGGCGCTGCATCTTGGAGATGAGCACGAGGTAGTCCGGCAGATTGCGGTTCAGGCTGCCGAGACCGTAGCTAACCCACGCGCCCATGCTCGGACGACCGGGGAGCTGATGGCCGGTGAGGAACTGCGTCATCGCCGGTGCGTGATTGATCTGATCCGTCGTCATCGATTTGATGAAGCAGAGGTCATCGGCCACGCCCTGAAGATGGGGCAGCCATTCGCTGATCGTGGCGCCGCTCTGGCCGCAGCGGCTGAACTTGGTGAGGCCGGGCAGGATGAGCTGCTTCTGACCTGAAGTCATCGTGGTGAGGCGCTGGCCCTGGCGCACGGATTCCGGCAGCTCTTTGCCGGCCCATGGCATCAGGCCGGGCTTGTGGTCGTAGAGTTCGAGCTGCGAGGGGCCGCCCGAATGGGTGAGGAAGATGACTCGTTTGGCCTTGGGGGCAAAATGGGGCAGAGAGGGCAGGCCGGTGACTTCCTGCTGGGCCATCGAGTGGAGAGCCATGGCACCGACGGAGACGCCGGTGCATTGGCCGAGGAAGTAGCGCCGTGTGGTGTTGAGGGATGATTCACTCATGGGTGATGGCTTCGTCGAGATTGAGGACCAGGCTGGCGACCAGTGTGTGCGCGGCGAGTTCAGGCGTAGTTTGAAGTTTGCGGGCGTCTTCGGGATGGGCTCTGTAGTGGGCGAGAGCGCGGTCGAGTTCGCGCTGGAGGACGGACAGCTCTTTGGGAGTCGCGTTGCGGGTCAACACGGACTGGTAGAGCAGGGGGAGGCGATCTTCGGTTTTCGCGGCGAGCATGCGTTTGGCGAGAGCGCGGGAGGCTTCCATCATGGTCTCGTCATTGAGCAGGGTGAGGGCCTGCAGGGGGGTATTGGTGCGCGAAATCGCCACTTCACATGAGCGGCGCTGGGCGCTGTCGAAGAGGAAGGTCGGGGCGATGCTGCGACGCCAGAAGGCATACAAAGTGCGGCGGTGCTGGGCCGCGCCCTGGCTGGGCTCATAGGTGAAGCGGCCCATGAAGATCTCCTCCCACACGCCGTCGGGCTGGTGGGGGCGAACAGGCGGGCCGCCGAGAGCGGGATTGAGCAGGCCGGAGGAAGTGAGGGCGGCATCGCGGATCATCGAGGCGGGGAGGCGGAAGCGCGGGCCGCGTGAGAGGAGGAGGTTCGAAGGGTCTGATGGATCGGTGTGGTCTGATGCCTGCTGATAGGTCTCGCTGGTGACGATGAGCTTGATGAGTTTCTTCACGTCCCAGCCAATCTCCATGAATTCGACGGCCAGCCAGTCGAGCAGTTCGGGGTGAGTTGGGCGCTGGCCTTGCAGGCCAAAGTCATCGGGGGTGCGGACGAGGCCGGCACCGAAGAGCATCTGCCAGACTTGGTTGACGAACACGCGGGCGGTGAGCGGGTTGTCTTTGGAGGTTAGCCACTTCGCGAGGCCGATGCGGTCCTTCACCGTGCCAGCGGGCCAGGGGGCGATGGCTGAGGGGACATCGCGCTGGACGACATCGCCTTTTTTGTCCCAGACGCCACGAACGAGGACGTGGGTGTCGCGTGGTTCTTTGCGCTCGGCGAGCACCATGACGTTGAGCTTGCCGGCGGCGGCTTGCACTTCCTTGAGCTGGGCATTGGCGCGATCGAGGGAGGCTTTCGCGAGCTGGTAGGGCTCGTGATCTTCCAGGAATTGATCGAGCAGGCGGTGACGGTCGGGTTTGCCACTGGCGAGTTGTTCGAGGGGGGCGGGTCCGATTTCGCGCACGGCAGGGCCGGGTTGATCGGTGGCGGAAACGCGGAAGCTGGCGATGTTGGCGTCGCCGTTGGTGGAGCGGTGGCGAAGTTCGAAGATGAGTTCTTCATCGCTTTCGAGCACGAGCGGTTCGGCGAGGCCGTAGAGCGCGGTGTGCGGCTGGTCTTTGGGGAAGCCCTTCGTGGTCCAGCCGTTGCGGGGATCGTCGTCGAGGGTGCCTTTCACATCGCCGTACTCGCGGGCCTTGGCTTCAGTCTTGGTATCGGCGACTGCGTATTTGACGAGGATGTCGCGGATCTGGGAGCTGCCCTTGCGGCGCACCTGCAGTTTGATGTCGGTGAGAATGAATTCGCCGTCCTTGCCGCGTGAGAGCACGCCGTTTTGAGGCAGTACTTCGAGCTTCAGGCCGGTGAGGCGGGGCAGTTTGATCACCGAGATGAGGCGGTAGTCGTCCTGTTTGGGATTCGGGCCGCTGGCGGTGACGATGCCGTCTTTGGCCTGGGCGAGTTTCGAGCCTTCTTGAGATTCCACGGCACCGTGGATGATGTGCCATGCTTGGAAGCCGTTTTTCACTGCGGCTTGCTGCTCCGTGAGCCATTTCTCGAAAGGTTTTGCGGCATCCGCCTTGGCCTTGGTTTCCACGGGCTTGCGGGCATCGACGAGTTTTTGGGCTTCATCCACGGCGCGCTTGGCATGGGGCGACTGGTAGCTGAAGTACGGCTTTGCAGCTGTGCCGGCGGCACCGTCTTCGTCGATGCTGTTGAAGAAGGCGTGGAGGCTGTAGTAGTCGTGCTGGGAGATGGGATCGAACTTGTGCGAGTGGCACTGGGTGCAGCCGAGCGTGAGGCCGAGCCAGACGGTGCCGATCGTGTTCACGCGGTCGATGACGTAGTCGATGCGGGACTCCTCCTTATCGCGGCCGCCTTCGCCGTTGGTCATGTGATTGCGGTGGAAGCAGGTGGCGAGTTTCTGCTCGGGGGTGGCATTGGGGAGCAGATCGCCAGCGAATTGCTCGAGAGTGAACTGATCGAAGGGCTTGTTGGCGTTGAAGGATTCCACCACGTAGTCGCGCCAAGGCCAGTTGGTGCGGGATGCGTCGGATTGGAAGCCGTCGGTGTCCGCGTAGCGTGCGGCATCCAGCCAGTTCATGGCCATACGTTCGCCGAAATGCGGTGATGCCAGTAGGCTGTCGATGGTTTGATTGGTGGTGGGTGGCAAGCCGGTGAGGTCGAAGGAGAGGCGGCGGAGGAGGGTGTGGGCGGGGGCCTTGGGGGAGAGCTTGAGGCCTTCTTTCGCGAGGCGGGCTTTGACGAAGAAGTCCACGGGATGGCCTTCGACTTTGGCTTTCACGGGTTTTTCGAGGGACCAATGCTTGCCCCACTGCGCGCCTTCGGCGAGCCAGCGTTTCAGGAGCGCGACCTGCTCTGGCTTGAGGGCAGGCTTGTGGGACTTCGGGGGCGGCATGAGCTCCTCGGGATCCGTGGTGACGATGCGCTCCATGAAGTCGCCAGATTTGAGCACTTCGCGAGCGCCTTCCTGGGTGTCGAGGCGGAGGTCGGCTTTGCGATGTCCGGCGTCCTGGCCGTGGCAGGAAAGGCAGTTGTCCGAGAGCAGCGGCATCACCTCGCGGCTGAAGCTCACCGGGTCCGCATGGGCGGAAAGGGAGAAGGCGAGGAGGAGCAGCAGATATTTCGGCATGAGACGCAGCATGCAGAAACCAACGTTGCTGAACATGCAAGGTGCATGCATTCGCTATGGAGAATCCTGAGATTTTTGCGACGTGTGGTTTGGAAGAAACCCGCAAATCGGCCACGAGAGGCGTATTTGAGTCAACTATGAGCACTTCATCTTCCAAATTACGCAGCGGCCTCGCGCTGGTCGGATTCATCGTCATCACGTTCTGCGCGCCACTGCTGAGTGTGGGCTCGATGCCGGATGCGTGGTATGCGGCCTTGCAAAAGCCGTCGTGGAATCCGCCAGCGTGGGTGTTTGGCCCTGCCTGGACGCTGCTGTACACGCTGATGGCGGTGGCAGCGTGGCTGGTGTGGAAGCGGGTCGGCTTTTCACGGCCGCTGGGGCTGTATTTCGTGCAGCTGGCGCTGAATGCGGCGTGGACGCCGATTTTCTTTGGGGCGCATCAACTGGGCTGGGCATTCTTTGAAATCGTACTGCTGTGGATCGCGATTCTGGCGACGCTGCTGAATTTTAGACGCGTGAACAGGGCAGCCGGATGGCTGTTTGTGCCGTATTTGGCGTGGGTCACGTTTGCAATGACCCTGAACTACACGCTTTGGAAATTGAATCCCTCATGACACAAAAGAACTGGCTGATCACAGGATGTTCGAGCGGCTTTGGCCGAGCGATAGCGGAGGCGGCGCTGGCCGCGGGGCAGCGTGTGATCGCCACGGCGCGGGATGTGCGGAGCATCGCGGATCTGGAGCGTGCTGGAAGCTGTGAGGTGATGGCGCTGGACATCACGGATGCGGACAACGTGCGCGAAGTGATCGCGGCGGCGGGGGCGCTGGATGTGATCGTGAACAACGCGGGGTATGGGCTGATCGGTGCGGTGGAGGAGTGCAGTGATGAGCAGATCCGTCGCAGCATGGAGACAAATTTCTTTGGGCCGCTGAATGTGATCCGTGCGGCACTGCCGATGCTGCGGGCGCAGAAGAGCGGGCACATCGTGAACATCAGTGCGGCGGCGGCGATTTCGAATTACCCGGGCTTTGGCATCTACGGTGGAGCGAAGGCCGCGCTGGAGATGATGAGCGAGAGCCTGCGGCTGGAACTGACTCCGCTGGGAATTCAGGTGACGCTGGTGCAGCCGGGACCGTTTCGGACGGACTTCATCGCGCGAGGGTTGGAGAAGGCGGCAGGAGAGATCGCGGACTATGCGGGCAGTGCGCGCAAGTTTGCCACGTTTCTGGAAACGGTGAACGGCAAGCAGCCGGGAGACCCGGTGCGTGCGGCGGAGGTCATCGTGAAGATGGTGCTGGATGGCCAGGCACCGCTGCGGCTGCCGCTGGGCAAGTATGTGGTGAAGAAGATGCGGGACAAAGCGGCGGCGCTGACGCGTGAGGTGGAGCAGTGGGGAGAGGTGGCGGTGAACACGGATTTCCCCAGCTGATCATGGCCGTTCACACCTTGCACACGAAGCAGATCATCCGGGCCACGCGGCAGGAGGCGTGGGATTTTTTCTCGAACCCGAGGAATCTGGCGAAGATCACGCCGCCGGAACTGGGGTTTGAAATCATCACGCCGGATCTGGTGCCGCAAGTGCGGCAGGGGATGATGATCGCGTATCGCGTGAGGCCGCTGCTGGGACTGCCGATGACGTGGCTGTCTGAGATCACGCTGGTGGAACCCGGGGTGCGGTTCATCGACGAGCAGCGCGTGGGGCCGTATGCGGTGTGGCATCATGAGCATGAGTTTCATGATCTGGGCGATGGGCGCATTGAGATGGAGGACAAGGCGACGTATGTGCTGCCCTTCGCACCGTTGGGGGATCTGGCGCATGCGTGGCTGGTGCAGCCGCAGCTGAAGCGCATCTTTGCCTACCGGGAGAAAGCGGTGAGGCAGATGTTCGATTGTAGCCCGAGCAAGGGATGATCGTTTGTTCGACTTGAGTGTGGTTGCCGTTTAAACACCCCCCTGCATGAAGATCCCTGTTGCTTACGAATTGAACGGCCGCCGACGCTTTCTGCTGGTGCAGGACGGGGAGACGATCAGTGTCGGGCGTGGCGAGACATGCAGCATTCGACTGACGGGGGAGGCAGCGCAGGAGGTGGAGCTGACGGCGCAGTTTGTGAACGGCTGCCAATTCCTGGTCGTGCATCCTGCTGATGGCAGCGTGCCTTATGCGCAGCCGCTGCCTTGGAAGGTCACGCTGACGGGGACTGATCTGGTACTGCAGCGTCCTTTCAAAGCGGACCAGGGCAAGGCTGGGCGCGAGCTGATTTTGCAGGGGCTGAGCGCGGAGGAAACCCGGCTGGTGCTGCCAACGGACAAGCCGCTGCTGCTGGGCGCGAGTGATGCCTGTGCGGTGATCATTCCAGATGCGGGATGTCCGGATGTGCTGCTGGCCCTATGGGGGGCAGGGAACAAGGTGCTGGTGCAGGTGCTGGATGAGTCCGCTGTGGTGGGCTGGGTCGGGCGTGCAGGTGAAAACGAGGCTGAGCTGGAGCTGCCTGTGAGTTTGAGCATTGGCGGCAGGGTGCTGCTTTTTCGTTCTGGCGAGGCAGCGGCAATGACGCATCCCGTGGCGAAGCCGATGGTGCCTGCGGCTGCAGGGCCGCATGCGCCATCCATTTTGGCGAAGAACGCCGAATATGCCCCCAAGATCATCGCACGGCAGGGGAGTCCGAGCGGCAGCGAGGAAGGCGGGATCCATCTGGTGAAAAAGGCGGAGCAGGCTCCGGCAACCACGGGGCGTCCGCTGGTTCTGCCGCCGCCCTCGGTTCTCTCTGCGGATGAAGTGGTGCCGATCATGACGATGGAGGAGGCGGCTCATTCGCATCCCAAACCCTACACTCCCAAGGTGTTCATTCTCGTGAGCTGGCTGCAGGTGGGGTTGATTTTTGCCGTGGCGCTGCTGCCCCAGCGGGGGCTGATAACGCCCGAGCAGATCGTGCAGCTGTGGTATGCTGCGGGTGGCATGCTGATCCTGACGCTGGTGCTGGGTCTCGGGGTGCTGCTCAAATGAGGCGTGGAAGCGGCTGGTTTTTTTGAGGAAGGTGTCATACAACGCGGCGTCCCCGCGTCACTCAGCGGGAAATGAATGGAACGCGCCATTGCCGACCAGCTCGAAGCCCTGCATCCCGACGCCTTTGGCTGGGCGCTGCACTGCTGTGCCGGCGAGCATGGGCGGGCGGAGGATGTGCTGCAAAACGCGTATCTCAAACTGGCCCAGCAACGCGCGCAGCACGACGGGCGCTCCAGCTTCAAGACGTGGTGGTTTGGAGTGATCCGCTTCACGGCGCACGAGGAGTTCCGGCGGCTGCGCTACCGGGAATCCCTGCTGGGCAAACTGCTGCTGCAACTCACGGGCGATGCCCACGATGCGCAACCGTCGCCTGCACGAAAGATGGAGCTGGACGAGCGCACGGCCGAACTGCGGCGCTGCCTGGCGCAACTGCCGGCACGGCAGGCGGAGGTGCTGCATCTGGTGTTTTACCAGGATCTCACGCTCAACGAGGCGGCGGAGGTGATGCGCGTGAGCATCGGTTCCGTGCGCCAGCATTACGAACGCGGCAAAGCGCGCCTGCGCACGCTGCTGCAACCCGACCACCTGCATGAAACCGCAGTCTGACGACGACCTGCTCGAGATTTTTTCGCACGCGCGCCGGCGTGACCGGGATGAGGCACCTGCCTGGAGGCCGGAACTTCTGGACGGACCCCGGCAGAGGCCTGCCACCCCCTTGCGGTGGATACCGGCGGCGCTGGCGGCAGCCAGTGTGATCGTGGTGGCGGTCTTCTTCACCCACGCACCAGTGAATGAGCCGCGACTGAGTGAGGCGTTGCCGCCGTTGTTTGAGTCTCAGCCAGGCGAGCTGTTTGCCAGCATGGAGCCATCGCTCATGACTTTCGAAGCGCCTTCCGACTTTCTTTTGCCCGATCATCTCAACCCCTACAATCCATGAAAAAGCTCCTTTGCTGCCTTTTGCTCACCGTCGCCAGTCTGCCTGCTGCTCAAGTCGAAGACTGGCTGAAAAGCGGGCTGCTGCATCCGGACCTGATCGCCTCAGTGCGTGAGAAGCTGGCCCTGACGGAAGAGCAGCAGTCCAAACTTAACTCCCAGCTAAGCGAGGCGCGTGCCCAGGCCGAGCCGCTGGAGCAGGCCGTGCAAGAGCAGAAGAAAGCGCTCAATCATCTGCTGCAGGACCCAAGCACCAGCGCCGACGTGGCGGCGGCGCAGCTGACCAAGCTTCTGGATGCGGAGGCCGCGATCAAACAATTGCAGCTGCGGACGCTGATGGGTGTGCGCGATGTCCTGACACCAGAGCAACTGGCCCAGGTGAAAAAACTTGGGCCGCCGAAGCTGGCTGCAAGTGGCGGATTGGAGGCGAAAGTGAAGGAGAAAGCCGGCAAGCTCAGGGCTGCGGTGGAAGCCATCGGCGTGCCGCCTACCGAGGCAATGAAATATCGGGGCGAAGAAATCGAAAAACTGATCAAAAGCGGGCAGTTTGCCGAAGCCAACAAGGAACTGGATGAGCTGATGGAAGACTCGCATTTCAAGGAGCTGGAAGCCGAGGTGGAGAAGGTGGATTTTGCCAAATTCGAGCCCGGCACCACCGATCTCGAAACTTTGCGGGAGCGCTATGAAGGCGTGCAGGGGGCAGGGCAGGAAATCATTTCCCTGCCATTGCTGCGTGAGCTGGTGCAGGCCAAGGCTGCCTTTGAAGCCGCCAAGGAGGCCCAGGATGCAGAGAAGGTCGGACGCATTCTGACCTATGTGGAGGGCAAGCTGAAGAAGTAACCTCAGTGTATCCTACTCATGCGCAGCTTATTCATACTGCTGGCCCTCGGTGCGGCTTCTGTTTTTGCGTCAACACCGGATGAAGTCGAGGCGCGGTTGCGCATGGCCTTGCAGATCGCACGTGAGCACAATAATCGCTCACTCGTCGCGCAGGTGGAAAAGCTGGGCCGTGACCTCAAACGAGAACCGCCGGCTGATGCGGAGGCACGTTTGCGTGAAGTGGAATCCGCCGTGGGCATCGACCCCGGCGGATGGTCAATGGCTGGCCAGCCGCTGTTTCATGGGACGGCGGAGATGAAGGCCCGGCAGCCGGAGTTGAAAGCCCAACTTGCCGCGGCGATGGAGAGCGATGACGCTGCGCAGGTCCGGGCGGTGACGCAGGAAATGCTGAAGGTTCTTGGCGATCAGGCAGGCGTGCCGGATGGACGCCGAGCCGGAGTCAAAGCCGAGCCGCGCACGCTCAGCGAGGCAGCGGCGACCAAGCTCTTCCTCGACGCTTTGAAGACTGAAGGCCGGCGAGTGCGCCAGCTCAGCGAAGGCAAACCGCTGCCGGATCAGATGCTGCGGATCTATGCCGAGATTTTGAATGGGATGACGATTGTACGACCTTGTGTCGAAAAGCATCAGCCGGAAGCGCTGGGGGATCTCGACCGGCTGACAAGTGGTCTTGCAACGATCCTACTGACCTTGCAGCAGCCAAATGGCTTCTTTCCTTTTCCCGATCTGCGAGGCAAAAACATTCGATTTGGTGACATGATCACGCGGCAGCTGGATGCGGGAGCGGTCGAGGTCAAAGACGGATGGTTGATCACCGCCGACCCGGATGGCGGCTCGCAATTCGACACCGGTGTTTGTGGCGCTGCGCTGCTCAAGGCCGGACTGCTGCATGGCAATGAGACGTGGAAGAAAGCCGGGCTGCGCGCAGCTGACTGGGCACTGACGCAGAAGTGCTGCGCGAACTTCAATTACAACGCTTTCTCCATCTCTCTGCTGGCACAAGCCTATCGAGCTACAGGCGATATGAAGTATCTCACGGGGGCATTGAAGAAATTCCGCGTGGGTGTGGCTCCTGGCCAGGCTCCAAACGGCCGCTGGATGGACGCGCACAATGCGCGAACTGTTTACCATCAAATTATTCTGCGCGGGCTGGGGGATCTGAGTTTGGCGTTGCCTGCAGAGCGCAAGGAGGAGCGGATGGAATTGGATGCGGTCACGAAACCGGCTGTCAAAGCCTTGTTGGATGAGTTTGAGGCCATGGGCATGACCGTGGAGGCCCTGCCTGAATTGCAGACTTTGGCGGGTCTTTATCCCGACGATGGGAGCTTAAAAATCGCTGTGCAGGTCATGGCAGGCAGCATCGTCGGCAAATGCAGCGACGGTCAGCGGGTGAAGATGGGGGCTGCCGTGGCTCAACTGGCGGCGGTGGCTGCAGGGGTGAAACCGTAGAAAACTTTCGTTTGCCTTTGGCCATTTTCCGGCGATAAAACGCCGTAAGTCACCTGTTAAGGGTCAGGCTCAGTCGTTCATCAGGTGATTTTAATCCGTTGGTGTTCATATACCGATGATCGGGGCTGGATCTGACACGAGGCAGAGGACGGCACCCAACAACGATAAAGATATGAATACCAAGATGTACGTGGGCAATCTGCCCTTCGCCGCTCAAGAACAAGACATTCGTGAGCTGTTTTCACAATACGGTGGTGTCACCGAAGTGTTCCTCCCGATGGATCGCGAAAGCGGCCGTCCACGTGGCTTTGCCTTCGTGACCATGGACTCGGCAGATGCCATGAACAACTCAATCAACGCGCAAAACGGCCAGGAATTCATGGGCCGCAAGCTTGCCATCAATGAAGCCCGTCCACGTGAAGAACGTCCGGCTGGCGGCGGCGGTGGTGGCGGCGGCGGTGGCCGTGGCGGCTACGGTGGTGGCGGCGGCGGCGGTGGCCGTGGCGGCTATGGTGGTGGCGGCGGCGGTGGCGGCAAGCGCGGTGGCGGCGGTTTCGACCGTGGCAATCGCAGCGACGGCGGCGACGGCGGCGGCTGGTAACACCTGACCCTGTTTTTGACTTTACGCCCGTGATCCGGTGAGAGCGTTATGCGCCCTCCTGAATCACGGGCTTTTCTGCGTTCACGAACAGAGCAAACACGCCAGCGAGTACGAAGGCCGTGGCACACATCCACACGCCTTCGTGGAAATCGTGATTGGTGTCATAAGACTTGAGCACCAGCGTGAAGAGCATGGGCATGATGGCGGCACCGAAGTTTCCCCACATGTTGGACCAGCCAAAGAGCTGCGCCTGATTTTTGCCGCTGATGTCCTGCATGGTGGTCCACATGGCAGGCAGACCGATATCGCCAAAAAAGGCGGCAAGGCCAAAGGCTGCGGCCATGCCCCAGGGTGAGTCCGTCCACAAAGCCACCATGTAACAGCCGGCGGCGGCGAATTTGGTCACCGACATGGGGAGCATGCGGCCCATGCGTTTGCCATGATGGCGGGTGATGTAGTCGGTGATGAAGCCACCTAGAGGAAGAGCCACGATGCCAATGGAAAGCGCGCCGGTCGTGATGAGGCCGACGAGACCTTCATCCAGATGCATGACTTTTTTGAGGTAGTCGGGCAGGGAAAGGATGAGAAATGCCCAGCCGATGTTGGTGAAGAACTGCACGCCATTGGCCATCCAAAGGTTGAGGCTCAGACAGGCCGCCTTGAGTGGGAAACGCCGTGGGGGATCTTTGATGGGCTGAAAGTCGCCCCGTCCTTGGGCGAGCAGATCGATTTCCGCTGCGTTGCAGCGTGGGTGCTGGCGCGGGTGCTCACGAAACACGCGCCAGTAGCAGATGGCGACGATGACGCCGACCAATCCATAGAGCCACCCCGCCCAGCGCCAGTCGCCGGATCGTAAAATGACAAAGGCGGTCAACCCCGGCGCCACAGCACCCCCGACGCGGCCGCCCCAGGAAATCATGCTGCTGGCAAATCCGCGTGATTCAATGTGAGCCCAGCGGGTGAGCAGGCCGCTGCTGGCCGGATAGTAACCCGCTTCGGCGAGCCCGCAGCAGAGCCGGGCGATCAGCAGCGTGGTGAAGCCCAGTGAAAAGCTGGTGGCGGCAGTGAAGACGGACCAGGTGGCAATGTAGATGGTGATCAGGATGCGCGTGCCGAAGCGATCGCTCAGCCATCCGGCGGGGACTTGAGCCAGGGCATAGGCCCAGAAGAAAGCGCCCTTCACCCAGTCAATCTGCCAGCCTTCCAAGGCGACGCTTTTTTGAAATGAATCTGAGGCCACGATCTGTGCCAGGCAAATGCGGTCCAGATACATCAGGAAGGCCACCATCGTCGCGGTGGCAAGGATTTGATGGCGGACGATCGTGGGGCGGGTGGTGGAAGACATCGAAGAGACAAGACGCAGAAAATCAGCCAGCCCTAACATGATTCCAACTTGATGAGGCGCGGGAAGGCGTGCATGAGCCGTGTATTGCAGCGCAAAAGCGTCGCAATGAATAGACTTGCGAGCCTCACAGTCTCATCAATTCTTCCCTCTCATGACCGCCATCAAAAATCTTACCGCTCTGCTGGTGCTGAGCTTTCTTGCTTCCGGAGTGCTCGGCTGGTTCCTGTTTCAGTCGCACGCGGATCTTGCGACCGCGCGTGCAGAGCTGGAGCAGATTAAATCTGCGCATGCCGAAGAGCTGAGTGCGAAGGCGGCAGAATTCCAGCGTACGCTCGACACCCAGGCGGCGCAGCATCAGAAAATGATCACCGCGATCAATGATGAGCACGAGAAGAAGATCGACGAACTGCGCACGGGAGAGCGCAAGCGGCTGGCCATCGCGGCGAAGGAGTTTGAAAACATTTTTGAGGGCAACAAGACCACGCTGCAGTACATTGACCTGCTGGAGGACAAGGTGAAGGCCGGCCAGACGCTGTCGAAGGCGGAAGTGGAGAAGCTGTCGATCATCACCACCGGACTCGGCTACCTGAAAAAGCAGTATCAGAAGCCGATGCAGGAGTTTCAGGAACTGGCGAACTACTTTGACGCCCAAGCCTCCAAGCAAATCGCCAAACCGAAGGGGGGATTCTTCAAGCGCATGTTCAGCAGCAACTTCCGCGAGGCCGAGAAGGAATATCTGCGCCAGGAGGGAGCCAAGGAGGCCTTTGAGCAGGCGCAGAGCAAGTTCTCCGGCACCTACAAGCAGGCCCAGAAAGTCATGGGTTCGGTGAATTTGGATGCGGACGCCCAGATCCAAAAGCTGCATGCTTACATCGACGACAAGCAGCAGATGAACGCCGAAGATCTCTCCTCATTTTTTGACAAGGCTCGTAAAGCGCTGCGCACCCATCAGGATGTGCTCGACTTTGAGCCGGAGGCAGCACGGCTTCCTGCACCGAAACCGCAGCCCTGAGGGCCATTGGGACGATAGGGAAATTTAGGTAAGGTGCTGAGGTGCGCCGGGGATTTGTGGCGTCACGAAGGTGCTGCGCCATCAACTGGCCTCGCCTCTGAATCAATGGCTATGCCATGGGCATGCTCCTACACAAAATGTGGGATTTTGAAGCGGTTGGGGTGCTCTATGAAGTGTGAATCGGTCTCAATTCGAGTCTGTTGGTCGTAAGATAAAAGCTGAAATAAAGCAGACAAACGTACTGGCATATATTTTCGCAGGAATTCGTGAACATATTCTTGATCTCGAACTGCCAAATCCTTTAGCATCGGCACCCTCCCTCAATTTAAATAAATATGAAGTTTTTACGTATGCATCGTCCTTTTATCAGCGCGCTGATGATGATGTTGATATTCTCCTGGCAGATAGGTCAGCCGCTCGCGGCGGCAACACTCTACTGGGATGAGGATGCTGCAGTGTCCCGCAACAGCTCGGTCACGGGGGCTGGTCTGGGCGGATCTGGAATCTGGAACACCACTTTGCCGTATTGGTGGGATGGCAGCAGCACGGACGCTCCAGTTACTTTCACCAGTGCAGATACAGCCCTCTTCACAGGCTTGGGCGGCATGGTGCAGCTGGGGGCACCCATCACCTTGGGATCGATCATTTTCAGTCAGAGCATTGGAGCCTCTGGATTCAATCTCACGGGTGACGGAACAGCAGGCAGCAATTCACTCACCCTCGCGGGCGCTGCGGCAATTGCGGTCAATGTGTCCGGAACGGACACGATCAGTGCTGTGATCGCCGGGTCCAACGGTCTTAACTTCAGCAGCACGACCAACGGCAGGTTGAATCTCACCGCGGCAAACACCTACAGTGGTACCACCACCATCAATTCCGGCACGGTGAGCATATTCGCAGACGCCAATCTGGGCAGCTCAGGTAATGACATCACCTTCTATGGCAGCACGGCGGCGGGCCTCATGCTGAATGCGCCGATGGTGCTGGGTGCAGGGCGTACGATCACGCTCAACAACACCGGAGGTGCGGTGGCGCTGCTGTCCTCGAACGGGACTGCTGCGCAGGTAGTTCTGGGGCAGGTGACGGGGGCGGGGACGTTTGCTGTGGCAAATGCCGGGACAACTTACCTCCTGAATACCACCAATAATGCTACGGGCATTCTTTGGGCGCAATCGGGCACGGTTTCACTGAGCACCCTGACGGACGCCTCTGGCAACGGCAACATCAAGCTCGGTTCCGGCACGACCACGGGTGGTGTGCAGTGGAATGTGGGCGCCACAAGTGCGCTGACGCTGGCCAACCGGAGCATTGAACTCGCGGGAACCACTGGCGGAGGCACGATTGACAGCTCATCGCTGTTGGCGGCCAACAGCCTCACGATCAACAACAACCTTTTGTTTACGACGGCCAGTTAGGGTGCCAAAATCCTGACGCTGACAGGCTTCAACCAAGGCATCAATACGTTTGCAGGCAACGTCTTGAACAATGGAAGCTCGACGACGGCCTTGCAGAAATCCGGATTGGACCTGTGGGTTCTGACCGGTACGGGCAACAATTACACCGGCGCGCTCACGATTAATCAGGGCTCCTTGCGTGTCGTCAATGCCAGCGGTCTGGGTGGCACGGGGACGCTGTCTTTCGGAGCATCCTCCAACGGGCAGGGGCTGGACATTCGCTCGGATGCGGCCCCCACGGGAATCCGTTCGATCAGCAACAACAGCGCGACAAACGCCTATATCTATTTGGATCATGCGGCCACGGACGGCAACGCCACGACGGGGCAGACGATCACCTTTGGGACGGTCGCCCAAGCGAATAACACGGCCGCCATTACGTTCGTGGGAAATCATGGGTATGGTGTGGTGCTGGGTGTGAACACACTTGCGGCCAGCAATACCACCGCCGCCACCCTCACCACTTACACGATCACCAATGACCTGGGCTCTCCTGGTCTGACGGGATACAGCGTGGGTGCGAACGAGTTCATCTCCATCGCAGGATTTGCGGATAGCGGGGCCAATACGGCGGGGGTCACGCAGACGTTGAATGGCTGGGGGAATTACACGATCACAGGCGCGATCTCCAATACCGGCACCCAGCCGTTGAACCTGACGAAGAGCGGCAGCGGCGTTTTGACCTATTCACCGACGACGCTCACAGGGTGGAACACTGGAACCCTTACGCTGAGTGGTGGCACCACGCGCATCGCTTCTTCCATTGCCACCGGTGGTGCGACAGTTACCCTTGGAGCTGCTCTGATTGAGCTGCGGAACAATGCGTCCACGAATTTTGGCTTCAATGTCGCCAACGTTTCCAGTACTTCCACGTTGTTCATTGATCATGCGCTGGGTGGCACCACGACCGCGCAGACCGCCACGATTGGCACCCTCACACTGAACTCCGCCACCACGCTCAATGTGGTCGGTGACCATGGATATAGTCTTGTCACGGGTCTGATTACGCAAAAGGGCACGGTCAGTTCTGTCATTGCGAACTATCTGGCGGCACCTGGGTACGCGGGATACACGGGTGGCACCATTACATTGGGGGGGGGCACCACTGACGCCACGGCGGGTGTGGCCACGCTGACGCTGGCAGGTTTTGGCGATTTCACTCTGGGAGGGACTATTTCCTCTCCGACGGCGGGTGTCTCCTTGAACATCACCAAGACCACTCTTGGCGTGGCGACTTTTGGCGGCAACAATTCGGGCTGGACCAACGCGACGCAGGGCATTCTCAATGCCAACGGTGGCACCACACTCATTGACGCCACGAACACCAATGCCATTGGCAGCGTCAATTTGACCGGCACCGCCGGCATGCTGGGAATTCTGGGTGCCAGCGGCACCAGTGGTGCCACGTGGACCGGCAAGAACCTGATTGCTAGTGGAGCGTTCACCCTGGTGGCAGATCCGCTGGCTGGCAGCAGTGTCACGGGGCAGACGGTTAACTTGGGCAGTTATACAGGTGGCAGCACCATGATTGTGGATTCAAACCATGGGTATGGAGTCACCTTCAACGCCGCAGGAACAACTGGAGCCAGCAGCACGGTGACCAACGTCGGCAACGGGACCGTCACGTTTGCGGGTGGACTGGCGACTACCGGGGCCTTCACATGGACCTTGAATGGTCCGGGCGACTACAATGTGTCCGGCAACATTACGAATGGCACAGGCACCACCGCCTTTACCAAGAGTGGTTATGGGACGACGACATTGGGAGGCACGAACACGATCGGAGGTGCGTTGACGCTGAGTGGCGGGATACTGCGCGTCACCAATGCGGGTGCGTTTGGAGGTGCCGGCGGGATTACTACACAGGGTGGGAATAATAATTCTGTGGGCTCCATGGGGTTCGACTTTCGCAACGACAGCGGCATGGATTTGTCGAGCCGATCAGCAGGCTCTGGAGGCTATAACTACTCCATCAACGTGGACCGTGCGATAGGCGGAAGCGGAAGCAATCAGACGATCAGCATCGGCGGCGGGTCATGGGCTGGTGCCACAGGCACCAGCTGGGGGTACACCGTCACGGGAGCCAATGGCTACTCGCTGCAATACAAGGGAGCGGCATTCACGGTTATTCAGGGGATGGCAGCACCCATTATCAATAATTACATTGCGAGTATTTCCGGAAATGGAGGCATCATTTTCAACAGCGGGATAACGTTCACGAACACCACGACTCTCACCGGCATTTCCCTGGGTGGCACAGGCGAGTACCTTCTTTCGGGAGCGTTGACCAGCCAGTCGGGTACGACAACGGTCGCAACAGTCACCAAGGGCGGCACGGGCGCCCTGACCATTTCCAATGACAATTCGAGCACTTGGAACAGCGTGCTGAATAACGAAGTGATCACCGTCAGCGCCGGTATTCTTCGTCTGACCAACGGTGGCGGTCTGGGCGGCAGCAATGCGGTGTACAACCAGAACGGTGGAGTGCTGGATCTCCGCAGTGACGCTGGAATTACACAGACGGGGCCCGTCATCACAGTGGGTGCCACATCCACCATCAATGTTGACCGGTCTATTGGTGGCACAGGGACAGGGGGCACTCAGACGATCACCTCGCTGAAAGACAATGGAGTCTTTTCTGTCTATACGACGGGTGGCACGCAGTCCGGTGGGAATGCTTATAACCTCGCCATCAACACTTTCACGGTTGGCGGGGCTGGTACGGCCGGGACGCCCACCCTCATCAACACCATTGGGAATGGTGGTGTACTGAGGATTGGGACCTTGGCTGGAGCAGCCGGGCTTAATGTGATCGTCAATGGCTCGGGCAACACGAATGTGACCACTGCCTTGACGGCCAACACTGGTTCACTCACCAAGAGCGGCACGGGCACGCTGACGATTTCTGGCCCCGCAGGTTATGCAGGCACCAACACCCATGGTGCAGTCACCGTCAATGGCGGGACCCTGACGCTGGACTTCACAGGCATCACAGCTCCGACCAACCTGCTGCAGCAGTCGGCCGGCTTGGCGCTTGGCGCGGCCAGCGCCGGTGGCGTGAGCGGCGGCACATTGATTCTCAAGGCTGCAGCTTCAGGGACGACAGCCCAGACGCTGACGACGCTCGCCCTGGCGGCTGGTCAGGACAACATCACGATGATTGCCGGGGGAACGTCCAACACGCTGACGTTTAGCAGTGGTATCACCGCCACCAACGCAGGGAGCACGGCTTTGATCACGGCACCTGCCAACACGAGTGTTTCTGTGGCCACGGCGCTGAACACTGCAGCGACGACGGGCCGTAATTTGGTGTTCTTCGATGGCACGAGCTACAACTGGGCCACCAACACCGGAACAGGCACGGCTTTCATTGCCAACAGCAACGCCGCTTCTGCTGCTGCCGTGAAATACGCGACGCTGCTTCTCACTGCGGGCACGGATGCGGCCAACTCCCAGATTACAGCAAGTGGAACGACCTCATTGAGCGGTGCGCGCATCACCAATTCGCTGATGATTAACACCAGTGGGGCTGGCGGCACGCTGGCGCTGGGGGCCAATATGCTGACACTGACGCAGGGCGGCTTGCTGTTCACCGATTCGACCGACTATTTCATCACTGGCACGAGCGCCACCAATGGCCTGAAAAGTGCGACGGCAACGAACTCCGATGTGGTGATCAACAACTACGGCACCGGTCTGCTCAACATCCAGGCACCGATCATTCAGGGCACGGGAACTTCAACCCTGACCCTTGGCGGAACCGGCACCACTGTCCTGGGCAACTCGGTTGTTTTGACGACTGTGGGCACCTACACAGGCATCACTTACATCAACAGCGGCACGGTGATCCTCGCGGCCGGCATTGTTGGTCTGGGCGCCAGCAACACGGCTCTGACTCAGAACGGTGGTACATTCGACCTCAATGGAAACAACGTAGTCATCGGGGCGTTCAATGGAGGTCCGGCAGCTGTCATCGACAATAATCCAACAGGCTCAACTGCGGCCTCGCTGACGATTGGTGCTGGCAATGGCACCGGCACCTTCAACGGTACCATCAAGGACACGAAAGGTGCGCTTACAATCATCAAGTCCGGCACGGGAGCGATCACGCTTGGTGATGCGGTGACAGGCGGCAGCAATCTCTTCACTGGCGACCTGAGATTCACCGGGGCCAGCACGCTGACCCTCAACAGCCTGGCAGACACCGCAGGAGCCAAGGTGGACTTCAATGCCACAGGTGCGATTCTGAAATTCGCCGGGCGCAGCAATCTGACGCTGAACAGCCGCGCCTTTGACATCAGCGCTGCGGGCGGTTCGGCGACCATCGACTCCAGCAGTACGGCGGGCAGCATCAACGGCACGAATGCGGTCATGACGATTGGCAGTGCTTTTGCGCCCACGGGTTCCGGCACTCTCAGTCTCACATTGCAGGGTTCTGCGGGCAACGTTGCCAACGGTGGTACGGGCAGTGGCGTGGGCGATGGCATCAGCGGCATCACGGGCTCCGGTAATGTGGCCGTGGTGAACTCCTTTACTGGCACCATCGGCAATGGCACGGGTGGCGGAACGGTTGCGTTGACGATTGCAGGTGCGGGCGGTTGGTCGCTGGGTGGAAACAACACCTATAGCGCGGGAACCACGATCTCGAGCACCGGTCTCGTCCGTGCAACCAGCGGCACGGCGTTTGGTTCAGGCACCGTCAATGTCACGGGAACAGGGACCCTGGACCTTCGCAGTGATTCGAGCCTCACCTTCACCAATGGCTTCACCATGAACGGCAGCTTCACGATCAACGTGGATCGTGCCATCGGTGGGAACGGTTACGGCCAGATCATGAACATTGGCATGCTGACCGAAGCCACGGGCGGCAAGACGCTGACGGTCAACAACCTGACGGGTGCCAGCACTCAGACGGGTTCGGGTGTGATCAATGGCTATGGCCTGCATATTGCCGGACTGGCCCTGACCAACGGGAGCGCGACAAACATCCAGAACAACATGGGATCGTCCGGCGCGGCCGAGTTTGTCATCCCTGTGGCCGGAACCGGCGTCGCGGGAGCACTCGTCATTGATGGGGTGGCCGCTGCGGCAAGTCTGGGTACTCATACACTGACCTTTGGCACCGGCACCGGCAACAACTTCGGAGTCACGGTCATCAATGGAGATATCACTCAGGGCGCTGGAACGACTCTGGGCATCACTGTTGCTGGTGGCGGTGGGAACGCCCAGTTCATCACGCTGGCGGGGCAGACAGCAGCCAGCAACTACAGCGGCGGCCTGACCTTTAACGTGGGCAGCGGTCTGGCCACCGTGCGCGTCACGAATGCGTATGCGCTGGGATCTGGTACGGTCAGTTTCACCGGGACAGTGGGTGCCGCCACTCTCGAAGTGCGCAGTGACACCAGCCTGACCTTCGCCAACAATATCACGCTGGGCAACACCGGCACTGCGAGGACCAATTTGCTGACTGTCGGTGAGGCGCTTAATGGATCGAGCGGCAGGAACAACACCTTCACTTTTGGCACGCTTGGCTTCCAAGGCATCACGGCCAACGCGCTCACGGTTGCAGGCATCGCTGGCAGCACCGACAACAGCGGGAATTCGGTCACATTCGGTGGAGTGTCACTTGGGAACGGCAGCTTCAACGGCGCTGCAACATTTACCGTTACCAACAGCCTGCTGCTGCCGGGAGTTTTGAATCTGGGCAATGTGAGCAGCACCAACACCACGGCAGGAACTACTCAGACGCTGACTATTGCCGGTGCTGGTGTGACTACTCTGGTCAATGTGACCGATTCGGCCACGGCCACGGCACTGACTGCCATCAATTTCACCGGCACGGGAGTTCTGGATCTGAGTGGTGCGACGTCTGCGAATCTTTATACCGGGGGCTTGACGCTGGCTGCTGGCACGACGCGTGTCACCAATGCGTTTGGTTTGGGAGGAAGTGCCAATGTGATCAATTTTTCCGCCGGCGGACAGTTGGAGCTGCGCAGTGACACCGATGTCACTTACACGAACCTGATGCTGCTCAATGCAACCGGGACCGGCTCAATCACCGTTGGCCAGCTTCCTGGTGGCACGGGTGTGAATGGAGCCACGGGCGTGATGTTTACTTTGGGCCAGTTAAAAATCGGAACGACTGGCAAAGCCTTTGCCGTCAACGGGATCGGGGGTTCGCTGGCCACCAGTGCTGCCTCAGTGACTTTGGGCGGGGTGGATCTCAATGGAATTGCGGCGACGACGATCACCAACAATTTGCAGCTTCCCGGCATGTTGAACGTCGGGAATGTGAGCAGCACGACAGCGGGCACTGCGGTGCTGACGTTCAACGGCAGCGGGGTCACCCTAGTGGGTGATGTCACCAATGGAGCCGCCACGTCGGTGGCTCTTACTTTTACCGGGACAGGCATCCTCGATCTCAGCCGCATGACGGCTGCGACGAACTATTCTGGCGGCCTTAACATCAATACGGCCACTGCAGCGGCGCTGGTGCGGATCACCGATGCTCTGCAGCTGGGGACGGCTGCGGGAATCAGCCTCGGAGGGGGCACGCTTGAAATTCGCCGTGACACTGATTTCACGTATGCGGGGGCTTTGAACTGGAATGCCAACAGCGGAACGGTGAACATCAATGTCGGTGAAGTGGGCACCGGCACGACGACGGGTGTGGGCAAGACATTCAACTTTGGTACACTCACGGTCACCACTGCAACCGGCAAGACGCTTTCCTTTGGGGGCATTGGCAACACGGGGGCGAGCAGCAGCAATTCAGTCGTGGTCAACAATGTGACCTTTGGCGCAGGCAATCTCAGCAACACGATCAGCAACAATCTGGCTCTGCCCGGCACTCTGAACCTGGGAAACATCACAGGGAATGGCACGACTGGAACGGTCACTTTGACGATTGGCGGCGCCGGATTCACGATGATCGGAGACGTGGCCAACGGAAGTGGGGGCAGCCTCACGGCGTTGACTTACAGCGGCGCGGGCATTCTGCAGATCACTCCGACTGCCAGCGCCGCCACAAACTACACGGGTGGACTGAATCTGACGGGCAATGGCACTCTTCGTGTCATCACCAATGGCACCGCAGCCAACTTCGGGGGCACGACAGGTGTCATCACTCTGACGGGTGGTTCAGGCAGCACCGGCATGCTGGACATTCGCACGGACACCGGACTGAGCGTCGCCAATGCGATCGCGGTTGTCACCAACAGTGTGACGATCAACGTGGATGCGGCGACCAGTGGCAACCTCAGCAAGACCGTCACTTTTGATGGGGCGACGACGAGCCTGACACCCGTTGCGGCGAAGACTCTGACGCTTACCAGCGGCAGCAACTATGGGATGACCTTTACGAATGGTTTCAGCGTGAACTTTGCGGCCTACACGATTGCAAACAATGCTTCCGGCACGGTCAATCTTGGGGCGCTGAGTTACACGGTTGCCTCAGGCACGCTGATTCTTGGCGGCTCTGGCTATACTACGGTCGGCAATATCAGCGGCACTTCTGGCACGAATCTGCCAGCTCTCACTTACAGCGGCACCGGATTCCTCGACCTGACAGGAAACAACGCTGCGAGCAACCAAGTCTCTTCAGTGACCCTCAGCGGTGCAGGGGGCATCACGAGAGTGAACTCGGCGACCAATCTCGGTGCGGCCAATGACACGGTGACGTTCAGCAGCACCACGACGGCGGCCACGCTGCAGGTGCGCAGTGACGGCAGCGGCAGCAATGGCAGCATCACCTTCGGAAATGCGGTGGTGTTCAACGGTGCCGCCTCAGCCTTGGGCATCATTGATGTGGGCAACAATGGCGGCTCCAACACGGGCAATACCGTGGCCTTTGGAGCATTGACCAACAGCGGGTCTGGCAACGCTGGCACCCTGACGATCAATGGGGCCAACGGCTACGGTGTCAGCTTTACCAACCTCGTGCTGCCCAGTGGCACGGCCAATGTGAATACGATCCTCGTGGCCAATGCCCCGGTGACGATCACGGGTGGGGTGACGAATGCGAACACAGCTCTGGTGAACACGATCGCAGACACACTCATCCTTGATGGTGTGAGCACGGGGTCCATCGCCGGAGTCATTGCCGACGGCACCACCGCGCTGACTGCGGTGACCAAGCAGGGCACGGGCACCTGGACATTCGCGGGGGCCAATACTTACACTGGCGCGACCACCGTCAACAACGGCACGCTGCTCATCAACGGATCGAGCGTGGCTGGCAGCGTTTATACGGTGAACGGCAGTGCCACTCAGGGGCTGCAAGGCATGCTGGGAGGCAGCGGCACCATCGGTGGTGCGGTCACGCTGGGGACGAATGGCGCCAGCGCCTTTGACCTGGGTGCGGTGCTCAATGCTGGCACTGTGGGCGCTGCGGGTACGCTGACGATTGGCGGTCTCCTCACCACCAACACCTTCAGCACTCTGAGCTTCGACCTGAACACTGCCAGCACGGTGGGATCGGGGGTCAATGACCTCATTTCAGCCGCACTGACGCCCGTCATCAACGGAAACACGCAGATCGTCATCAACACTCTGGGAATGCTGACGGTGGGTGCCTACACCTTGATCAATGGATACAGCGGGAGCATTGCCAACCCTGGAAACTTCACCCTGGCGGCCTTCACAGGTGTGGACACCACCCATGGCGGCATCCTCATCAACAATAATGGGTCCCTGCAGCTGTTTGTGACCAATGCGACGCCCACGAACGCCTATTGGTCGGGAGCGGTGGACGGCAACTGGAATTCCTTTGACCTCGGCACGGCGACCACGAACTGGCGTACCGATGCCACCAGCAACACAGACACCCTGGCGCTGCCGGGTTCCACCACGAATGTGCACTTCTACACGACGACACCGGCGGCTGGAAACATTACCACGACGCTGGGTTCGAACTTTGCCATCAACACCCTGACCTTTGATGCGGCCGCCACCAGCGCGGTGACCATCAACGGCGGAACGCTGACGATTGATCCTTCCAGCAGCAGCACGGGCATCACTTTGGAAAACGGTGCCGCCGCCGCCACGATCAACAGTGCAGTTGTGATGGGTTCGGCGCAGACTTGGACCAACAACTCCGCCACCAGCCTGCTGACCCTTGGCGGAAGTGTGTCCAATGGCGGGAACTTGCTCACCAAGGCTGGCGTGGGAACCGTTACGGCCACGGGGGTTATCTCCGGAGGCGGTGGACTTGCCCTCACCGCTGGGACGTTTAGCATCAACCAGCAGGCCAACACCTTCACGGGCAATATCACGGTGGATGGTGCCTCCACGATTCTGTCCATTGTTGGAAATTCGGCAGGAACCTACACGACTTCAAATCCACTGGGGAACGCTGCGGCTGGTGGCACGAATTTCAAGTCGGTCACCTTGACCAATGGCGGGACGTTCGCACTGGCCAGCCAGAACTTTAATGTCAATGTTATCACGTCTACGAACGTGGGCGCTGGCATGGTTTTCAACATCGGCACGGGTGGCGGCAAGTTTGATGTTGCGAGTGGTTCCACCTTCACTGTGGACGATGGCACTACCACGGGAACAGCGACCACCGCTTATCAGCTTCAGGGCAGCGGAGGCCTGACCAAGACGGGAAATGGCACCCTTATTTTGAGGCAGCAGAACGCGTACTCCGGCACCATCACCGTGAGCGCGGGCCTCTTGCAGGCTTCAGGAACGACGATGGCAACCGCTGTTGCAGGAATCATCGTCCAGTCAGGCTCAGCTTTGAATTTTGCCGGAGCGCTGGTGACCGACACGTTCCCAGTGACCATCTCCGGTACCGGCCTGACGGCTGCTCCGGCGGGAGCCATCACGAACAGCACCGGCACGGCCAGCTACGGTGGGGCGATCACTCTCGCGGCCGACAGTGCCGTGGGCGGCGCTGGTACGCTGCTGACGCTGAGCGGAGTCATTGATGATGCCAGCGGGGGCTTCGGCCTCGCGAAGCTGGGGACTGGAGCCACGACTCTTTCGAGCACGGCCAACACCTTCACAGGGGCCCTTTCCATCAATGGTGGCACTCTTACCCTCGCATCCCTGGCGAATAGCGGATCTGGCAGCAACGGCACGGGGGCGATTGTCTTCAACAATGCCGCCGTTGCGGCGATACTCACCTACACAGGGAGTGGCAGTGGCAGCATGACTGGCCGAGGGATCTCGCTGCTGGGTTCCGGCGGTGCGGTCACCATCAACAGCAATGGCACGGGTGCGCTCGTGTTCAAAGGAAGCAACACGAACAGCATCACCGGGAACACCACCCTGACGCTGGCCGGCACCTTCACAGGGGCTGATAACGCGATGGCGGGGAATCTCACGGACAATGCAGGGAGCGTGCTGGCGATCACCAAATCCGGTGCCGGCACCTGGGTGCTCTCCGGCACAAACACGTATTCCGGTGTGACCACCGTCTCAGCGGGAGTTCTTCAATTCAACGGTGCAGCCGCGCTGTCTTCTGCGACTGCCATTACTCTTGGTGGCGGTACTTTGTCTTATCGTGACGACACAGCGGGCGCGATCGACCGGACCACGAATGCCCTGACTTTGACTGCGACCAGCACCATCGACGTGGGCAACAACGGTGGAACGACCACTGGCAGTGTCGTGCGCTTTGGCGCTTTGACTCAGCTAACTGCGGGAGCACGCACGCTAACTTTCACGAGTGCGAATGGCTATTCTGTGGAACTGGCCAGTCTCGCGCTTTCTCCAGGAACAGGGCAGACCACGACACTGAGCTCAACGACAGTGAACATCAGCATCCTTGGTAATGTGACCAACGGAATGAGTGGATTTACGACCGCCCAGTTCGACACCCTGGCACTCGCCAGCAGCACTACCGGCAACAGCATCAGCGGTGTCATTTCCGATGCTGCAGGCGGCTCATTCCTGCCACTGGCCGGCGGGTATACCAAGATCACCCAAAGCGGCGGCGGCATGTGGAGGCTCTCGGGGCAGAACACCAATACGGGTGCGGTGGCAGTTCAGAATGGTGCAATCTGGCTGGCAGGCGGTGACAACCGTCTCAATGCCAATGGCGGTGGCGTGACCCTGGGCACTGGAACCACCAGCGGCAAGCTGATCATCGGCGGCAATGCCGATGGCAGCACGACGGCGGGCTCGCAGCGTTCCCAGACGCTGAATCAGATCAATGCCACGTCCATTTTGGCTACCAGCGGAACAGGTACGCTGAACAGCGTCGTGGGTGGTGCGGATGGCGGCACGAGTGCCGGTATGCCAGCGAACAACTCGACGCTGACGCTGAACATCGGTGCGGGCTTTACGGACACCTATGCGGGCCTGATCGGCTGGGATGGCACCGGGTCTGTGGGTTTTCAAAACAACATCAACCTGGTGAAGAGTGGTGCGGGCACATTGATCCTGACAGGTGATCTGACGAACTGGACTGGCACGATGACCAATGCTGCGGAGGGAACAGATCTGGCCATCGATTCTACGCGTCCGACCATCACCATCTCCGGCGGGGTCTTGCGCGCGACGGGAGTGATCAACACGGTGGTGCTGCAAACGGGGGGTATCTTTGATGACCAAACGACCAGCCACGGAGTGAACTTTTATCTCAAGATCACCGGCGGCTTGGTGACGAGCAATGCGCTGGCGGACAATGCCGAAGACGTGGTGGAGACCATCTCCCATGGTGTGTATGCCTTCAATTTCAACAACGCTGGAACGACAGGGGTGTCGGGCAGTGACATGTATATCGGAGCTGTTGGAGCACGCGTTTTCAGCGGCTCTGTGCTGGCTGCGGGATCTGGAAACACCTATCGCTTTGGCGGTGGCGCCCCGTGGAATGCGGTTTCCACTGCCACGCTGGGAGGCAGCGGCGGCTATCTCCAAATCGCAACGGCCAATGTGGTCACGGGTGCGAACAATGTGATCATCGGTGACAACGGTTCGTATGGCAGCGGTCTGGGCATCTATGGTGGCAGCAGCACGGTGGAATTTACGGCGGCACAAAATTACACGGGCACGACAACGCTGGCGGGCGGCACCTTGGTCTTCACCAACAGCAACCAGCTCGGAAGTCCGGCAACCGTTGCAGGCAGCCTCATTCTTGATGGCGGCATTCTGCGTTATTCCGGCGCTCTCACCACGGATGTCTCCAACCGTCTCACGATTGACAGCGGTGGCACCATCGACACCGGAGGCAACAATGTCACCTTCGCCAGTGCCTTGGGCAACAGCAACACGGGCACCAGTGATGGCACCAGCCACCCGACCACCAATAGCGTGGGCGGCCTGACCAAGATGGGTGCCGGTACGCTGACCCTGACGGCTGCGAATACCTACGCCGGCACCACGACGGTGAGCGGCGGCGTCCTCCAGCTCAACAGGCAGACTGGCTCGTTGAACTCAGCTTCAGGACTCACCTTCGGTGGCAATGGCACGTTCCGCCTGGACAACACAGGCGCCCTAGGAGCGCTGAGCCAGGCACTGGCGTCTCTGACTTTCAGCGTGGGCGACGGGGTGATCCTTTCCCAGCGCACCGCAGCCCAGAGCACGACGCTGACTTTTGCGGCGCTGCCGACCCGCGCTGGAGGAGCCACGGGGAACTTCACGGTGGCTGGATCGGGCGCCACCACGACGCTCAACCAAGTGGTCTTCAGCACGCCGCCGACCACAAAGCAGTTCCTGAATGCGGGGCTGTATGTCAGCGGGACCAACTTCGCGGCGTATGACGTCGCCGGTTATGTTCGCGCCCTCGACTACACCTCGGACACCAACGTGGCCATCTCGGCAGGGGGCACCACTCTGGGTGCCGCAGTGACCGGAAAGGATCTTCAATTCGCCACTGCCGCAGTGACCGCGCAGACCACGGTTTCCATTAATTCGCTCAAAATCAACGGAGCCTTTGGCATCACCCTTGGTTCGGGACAGACACTGACCATCGCCAGCGGCGGTTTGATCAAGACGGGAACAACGGCCACCATCACGGGTGGTACGTTGGCCACCAGTGGTGAACTGGTCATCCGTCAGGATGCGTCCACGGATGCGCTGACCATCGGCAGCATCATCAGCGCCGGAACCGGCGTGGCAGGCAATGTGGCCCTGACGAAATCGGGACTTGGCACACTCACTCTCAGCACCGCGACCAATGTCATCAACGGCGAGATAGTGATCAATGGCGGCGTCATTACCATTGACAGTGCGAACCGCGTCGCGGGGAGCATCGGCGGCATCACGGTCAACGGCGGTGGCTTCACCGTCAGTTCCAATTCGACCATCGCTAAAATCTTCACCTTGGGTTTGAATGGCGGTACGCTCACCCAGAGCAATACAGCCAATGACAATACCTTTGGTACTGCGGGGGATGTCCTGCAGTTCGTCGGGCTGGGCGCTCGTACGCTCACGCTGGTGGGCGGGGACACGCGCGTCAAAACCTTCAATTTCAGCATTGGTGACAATGGCGGCTCCACCAGCCTGATGCTGAACGGAAGCGGTGACAACAGTGTGTATCGTCTGGCAGGAGCCAACACCTACACTGGCACCACCACCATCACCCGGGGCATTCTGCGGATTGGCGCCCTGACGGATCTGCCCGGCGGACTGGGAGGGGCAACGCTTTCCTCATCCAACACGGGTGGCGGCAACCTCATCTTTGCCGGGACCGGCACGACTCGTGCGATTCTGGAAGTCACCAGCGCGGGCGGTGACATCTATCGTTCGGTGGGCGCCGGGATTGATCAGATCCAGTGGACGGGCAATGGTGGATTCAGCAATCAGACGACGAACACGACGCGCATCGTGAATTTGGGGGGGACGGGAGCCACTTTGACCTGGGGAGCAGGAGGGTTTGTGCCGACCGGGTCACGGCTGCAATTCAGCCAGGTAGGTGCCAACGTGGCTGCTGCGGGCACCGTTGACTTCCAGAATGGGATCAATTTTGGCACGGCGGTGCGCACCCTTGATGTCGCGAATGGTTCTGGGATCGTTGATGCCATCCTGAGCGGCAACCTCACATTTGGTGCCGGCGGTGGGTTCACCATGACCACCGGCCTGGGTGCGTTGTCTCTCACAGGAACGAACAACACAGGATCGGTGCCGGTGACTGTCACGGGGGGCACGCTTTACTTCGCCAATGCGAATGCGGTCATCGGTGCCAGCGGTACCATCACGATAACTTACGGCACCTCTGCTCCAGCGGCCATCGGCATGGCGGGTTCCACCAATCCGCTGCTGTTTTGGAACAGCCGCCTGGCCTCGAGCTCCAACGGTGCTTTTGCCCTGGATGTGAACAGCAGTGACGCTTTGGACTTCAGCACTGGCAACGTGACGAACATGCGCCTCACTGCCTTCAATCCGGGCAATGCGGCCGTGTATTACACTGGGACACTGACGCCCAATGGCACGACCTACCGTTTCGGCGGGCAGTCGCCGGTCGTGGGTGCTAATGCGCCTTCCACCACTTTGGTTCTTTCCAACAAGAACACGCTCACCGGAGCGCGCAGCGTGGATCTGGCGACGGGAAATCTGACCCTCACTGCTTCTCAAAACTATTCTGCAGGCACTGCAATCAACACGACGCAGGCCGGTGCGAACAGCAACGTCGGACTGGGTTCGGATGCTGCGTTTGGCACGGGGACCATCACCTTGGGAACGCTCGCGAACACCATCGCCTTTGGAGCCGTGAACGGAGACCGTGTGGTTTCCAACCGGATTTTGGATCAACAACCGGTCGGCAACACCTTCGTGGTGGCAGCAGATCAGACGTCCGACGGCATTGCCAACAATACCAATCAAGGAGCGGTAACGTATGCCGGGACGCTGGATCTGAACGCTCGTAGCGGCACAGCGCTCCTGCATTCCCGCACCGGCCACGCCGCCTTATTCCTCGGGAACATCACGAACGGCACGGGCGGTTTGACGCTGAACAACTCGACTGCCGGCTTGTTCAGTTTCCTGACTGGTGCCAACGGCGGAGTGACGAAAACCTACTCCGGAACCACGATCCTTGCTGATAACACGAGCCTGGTGATTGACAGCGATGGCTCTCTGGGCACCAGCGGCGCTCTTACCATCGGCACGAGCACGCTCATTCTCCAGCCGGGCACGACGGGTGCTGTTGTGCTGGCCGGAGGTTCTACACGGACGCTGACTGTGACTGCTGACAAATCTCCCAACTTTGTCGTCGGAGCAGGTGGCACTCTTGCCATCACCGGCGCGATCAATGGCGGCACCAACACGGCGGCCAGGACGTTCACCAAGTTCGGAGCTGGAACGCTGGCCCTGCGCGGAGCCAACGGAACCTATACCGGTGCGACAGCAACCTTTGCGAACACTATGCAGGTGTACGGTGGCAAGCTCCAGCTTGACGCGGTCAACTTCTCTGCGGCAGCGGATCGCTTCATCGCTGAAACCACTCTCATGCCTCTGACTTTTGGTGTGGCCTCGGCCACGCTGGGCGGCGGTGGCACCCTGGAGATCGTCCATGATGCGTCGAAAGCCTTTGCCCTGACCCAGGGGTTAGGAAACCTCACCATCAATCAAGGATCGCACACCATCGCGCTGACCAACAACAATGTGACGCAGGCGCTGAATCTGAACCTGGGCTCCACCTTTACCCGTGCGGCGCTCAATGGCGGCACCTTGAACTTCACCAGCGCCACGGCTGGCGGCACCAACACCATCGGCTCGGCGATCGCGAACAACGCGGGGGGAATCATCGGGGGGTACGCGACTTTCAATGGTCTCGACTGGGCTGTTCAATCGGGCAGCAGCAGCATCACAGCCCTGTCATCAGGCAGCTACACCACGCTCGTGGCTGCTTCCAACAGCGCCACTGGCAACTTCATCCTGACCACCGGGACGGTGGCTTTGAGCGCCGCCAGCGCCAGCCTGAACACGCTGAAACTCGTCGGCAGCGCGGGCGGCACCAATGTCACGCTCAATGGGACCAACGCGCTGACATCGGGCGGCGTGATCTTTGACAACACCTCGGGCAGTGCAGCCATTTCCGGAGGCCAGCTGGGGGCGACCGGTGCTGAAGTCATTATTTTCACCGGTGGCACGGGCAACGTTTCGACGAACAAGCTGACGCTCACGGCGATCATCAAAGGAACGGCAACGGTGCTGACGAAATCAGGCTCGGGAACGCTGGTGCTGGCGGGTGCCAACACTTATACCGGCTCGCTCATCATCAATGCGGGCACAGTTGAATTCAGCAATGGTGCTGCCTCGCAGAACTTGGGTAATCCTACGGCAGGTGCCACTAACATCATCCTCAATGGCGGGGTGCTGCGTGCGACTGCGACAACCGGTTTGATTTATGGCATCACGGTCAACGGTCCGGCGGCGATCGACCTCGGCTCGGGGGTGACGCTTACCCAGACGGCGCAGGGCATCACCGGAGTCTCCAGCGCAACGGGTCTTAACACCGGACTTCTTCAGAAGACGGGTCTAGGTACTCTAACGCTGGCGGGAACGACGGCGAACAGTAACCTGAGCATCGAAATCGTGGGCGGGGTGCTTAATCTTGGCAAGTCTGCCATCGCAGTGGGTGAAACGACCAACAGCAACGGAGTTCCCTATGCAGCTCTGATTGTGAACAACGGCGCAGTCGCAAACCTGACGGGCACCGGCGGCAATCAGATCGGTGATGCTTCGAGTGTGGTCGTCAAAAGCGGCGGTGTCTTTGATGTGATGGGCACGGGTGCCACTGTCACGACGGAAAGCATCGACGGGCTCGCGGGGACTGGCACTGTCCGCAACACGGTGGGGACGCTTTTCACGCTGACTCTTGGTTCCAACAACAGCAGCAATCTTTCCCCCTACACTCTGGGTGCGGCGGCAGCGGGGGTGGGTTCCACAGGACTCAACAACTTCGGCGGTGTGATTCAAGGGAACATCGCGCTGAACAAGATCGGCAGCGGCACGCAGATCCTGAGCGGCAACAACACTTACTCGGGCTCAACCACCATCAACGAGGGTACGCTGAAGCTCGGCACCACGAATGCTCTGCCCAGCGGGGCTGGCAAAGGGGATGTCACACTCATCGGTGACAGCACGGCTACGGGTGTGGCCATCGGTGGTTCTGCGACGGTTCTCGCACCTGGCACCCTGGATCTGGGAGGCTACAACCAAGCCATCAACGGCCTCAACTCCACGACAGGTGGTTTTGTGACCAATAATCCGACTGCGGGGGCCAGCATCACCAACACGCTCACCGTTGGCAGTGGCGATGCGAACGGAGCTTTCAACGGTGTGATCATGGATGGATATTCGGTGGGAGCCGACTCCACGACGGCGGTACCGCTGGCTTATGCGGGAACGATCAATCTTTCCAAGATCGGCTCGGGGACACAGGTCCTTAGCGGGGCCAACACCTACACTGGCAAGACTTCGGTGACGGGCGGTGTCCTGAGCATCTCGGCTGACAACAACCTGGGTGCAGCGCCGGGCAGCAATGTGGATGACCATCTCACGTTGGACGGCGGCACCTTGCAGACGACCGCAACCATGACGATCACCAGCACCCGCCGCATCACCATCGGAGCCTCCGGTGGTACGTTTGACACTGCTGCAACGACAACGGCGATCATCAACAGCGTCATTCTGGGCGGTGGCCCCATCACCAAGATTGGTGCTGGAACCTTGGTCTTCACTGCTGCGAACACCTACACCGGCAAGACAAGCATCCAGGAAGGTGCGTTGAGTGTGGGCTCGATCAACAGCGTCACAGGTGGCACTGCTGGCAGCAACTTCGGGGCTCCGGTCACGGTTGCCAACGGCACCATCGACATGGGTGCGACCACGACCACGGGCGCTTTGATTTACACAGGTACGGGCGAAACGACGGACCGCGTGGTGAATCTGGCCGGCACCACGGGTGGCGGCATCCTTGACCAGTCGGGAACGGGCGTGGTCAAGTTTACCAGCAATCTCACGGCTACTGGCGCTGGCTCCAAGGTGCTGATTTTGCAGGGATCCACCGCTGGAACGGGTGAGATCAGTGGTGCCATCGTGGACAACAGTGGTACCAACACCACCGGAGTGACGAAGAACGGTACTGGCACCTGGGTGCTCAGTGGCACCAACACCTACACAGGCGCGACCACGGTCAATGGCGGCACGCTTCAAGTGGGTGCTGGTGGTGCGGGCAGCATTGGCAACAGTGCGGTCACGGTCAACAGCACGGCCACACTCTCGGGTTCTGGCAGCATCGCAGGCGGCACGGTGATCGGCAGCGGAGGTGTTCTTGCGCCAGGCGACGGTGATCCAAGCACGAGCAACGCGACCCTGACCTTCAGTGCTGCCAGCGCCTCGCTGACTGTGGCAGACACCGGCTTGATCCAACTGAGCCTGAGCTCGGCCGACTCGACAGACACGAGCTTTGCAGACTGGTTCCATGGCAACCCGGGCGGAACCGCTGCGGATTATGTCACTAGCGTTGGGGGGATTGCCAACACGGGGTCCGGCACCAGCTGGAATGACACCCACTCGGGCAGCCATGACTTCATCTCGGCCGCAGGCACGATGGTTCTTGGCAGCACGAACACCAACGACAAGCGGGTGGTGGTGTCCTTGAACAATCTCACCGGGGTGACTTATGGCAGTGTCTTCAATCTCATGGACTGGAGCACGCTGGGACTGACGCATGATGACAGCGCCCTTTCCGCCATGGGCGCGTTCAGTGTGGCGAACAACCTGCAACTGCAGGACATTTCGAGCATTTCCCCCGGACTTGCCTGGGATACCAGCCTCTTTGACAGCTATGGCATCATTGTCGTGGTCCCAGAGCCAGGACGGCTGCTGTTCCTCATGCTCGGTTTGCTGGGACTTCTGGCACGCCGTCGCCGCCGGGTTCTTGCTTGATCTTGCGGAGCTAAACCACGCAAAAGTCATCCATCCAGGGCGGTCCGCCCGGCAGTTGTTATGAATCGGAGGTCTGCCGAATCACAAACGGCGGGGGATTGGGCATAAACGGCGGGGAATGAAAGGAAAGGTTGTCTTTTCACGGACGTTTTGGCTAGGCTTAATGTATTCCATGCCGCGCTTCTCAGGTGCGGCTGTGCCTGATTCCAACTCTTCATTCCATGCAAACAAAACAAAACCAAACCACTCGCCGAACCTTCCTTCGCGGCACTGTGGCCGGCGCCGCCGGTCTCGTCGCATCCCGATCCTTCTCCGCACCGCTGGGTGCCAATGGTGACGTTCGTGTCGCGGTCATCGGCTTTAACGGACGTGGCGCAGGCCACATCAAGAGCCTGGAGGAAATCCCGGGCGTGCGCATCGTCGCTCTCTGCGACGTGGATGCCAATGTTCTCGCGAAGGGCGTGGCAAGCCAGGCAAAGAAAAACAACACTGTCACGGCTTACTCCGACTACCGGAAGCTCATGCTGGACCCCGAGGTGGATGCCGTCACCATCGCCACGCCGAACCACACGCATACACTCATCGCCATGACAGCCATGCAGCATGGCAAGCATGTGTACGTGGAGAAACCCGTGTGCCACAACATTTGGGAAGGCCGGCAGCTGTTGAACGCCGCTGAGAAGGTCGCCAAGAAGGGACTCGTGGTGCAGCACGGCATGCAGCGCCGTTCCAGCCCCGGCTGGGCGGAGGCCATGGCCTGGGTCAAGGAAGGGCACATCGGCAAGGTGACGCTCTCCCGTGGCGTGAACTACAAGTCACGTATTTCCACCGGCAAAGTGCCGGAGGCGATCCAGCCCAAGGACGGGATGATCAAGGGGACCTTCCACGACCTGCGCAACGTCAAGACCGATCCGGCCGGAGCGCCACAGGATGTGGACGTGGACTACAAGCTGTGGGCAGGCCCACGTGGCATGCAGCCGGTGCACCGTTCGCAGTTCCATTATGACTGGCACTGGCAGTGGGCTTTCGGCAACGGCGACATCGGCAACCAAGGACCACATCAGACAGACGTGGGCCGCTGGGCACTGGGAGATCCCGAGCTGCTGCCCAAGCGCGTGATGAGCTTTGGCGGACGCTGGGGTTACAAGGATGACGGCGAGACAGCCAACAATCAGATGGCTTTCTGGGCCTACGAGCCTGCGCCGCTGCTCTTTGACAACCGTGGGCTTCCTCTGAAGGACATGGACTGGAAGCTGGAGCCAGTCTTCCGCGTGAATGGCAAGACCGCCGCAGCGCGCGTCGGCAACGTCATCCATTGCGAAGGCGGGTACGTGATCGAGGCCAAGGCTTATGACAATGAAGGCCAGGCCATCAAGAAGTTCGAGAACTTCAATGACGGACCTGACCACATGCTCAATTTCATCAACTCAGTGCGTGCCGGGAAGATCATCAACCCGAACCTGCACGTCTCCCACGGTTTCCACGCCGCTTCGCTGGCCCATCTGGCGAACATCTCCTACCGCCTCGGCAAGGCTGCGAACGTCGCGGAGGTGCAGGAGCGCCTCAAGAATGACAAGGCCGGTCTGGAAACACTGGAGCACTTCGTGAAGAATCTGGAAGACAACAAGATCGACCTCAACGTGGACAAGATCAGTGCCGGCCCCTGGCTGGAGTTTGATCCCGTCTCCGAGAAGTTCACGGGTGAGTTCGCCGAGGAAGCAAACAAGCTGGCCACAGAGAACTATGTGGAGGAATTCAAGCTGCCGGAAGTCTAGACGGTCGGAGAATTTTGAATTTGCTGCTTTGCGCGGAGCCGGGAAACCGGCTCCGCGTTTGTAATGGGCTGCGCGTCGCTGTGGAGTAGAATCAGGGTGCCATGGAATCTCCCACTCCACCTCCCGCGCTGCCGTATTCAGCCATCACCCAGGATGAAAAAACCCTGGGCATCGTCATGCATGTGCTTTGTCTGGTTGGTTTTCCCATTCTGGGTCCGCTGATCGTCTGGCTGGTCAAAAAGGATCAAAGCAGCTACATCGACCTGCAGGGGCGGGAATTGCTGAACTTCCAGCTCAGCTTCCTGGTGTATGGTTTTCTGTCCTTTTTGCTCTGCTTCATTCTCATCGGCATTCCGCTTCTCATTGCAGTGGGCGTTGCCACCGTGGTGCTCACCATCATCGGGATCGTGAATGCTTCGGAGGGAAAGGTTTATCGGTTCCCACTGACGATTCGCCTGCTGTGAGGCAAAACGGTTGCGACTTCTGTGCCGTGGTGCTAGCTGAGTTCCCCGTTCCCACCAAAAATCCAGATGCGACCCAACCAACTTCTTCAAGCCATCGGTGCCGAGCTGCGCATGCAGATCATGACCTACATGCAGACCGATCAGCGCGCTGCATACAAGGCCGTCATTGATTCGCTCGCTCCGGCCAAGCGTCTTCGTCCCGCTTTCATTCTGGAGAAGTCCCGTGCGAAGCAGGCCGAGTGGCTGCTGGAGCAGCTCAACACGAAGTCGAACGAAGAAGTGACGGCGCAGATCTTCCAGATCTGGCTGCTGAAGGGCCAGCCGCAGATGCTTATTACCTTCCTTGATGCTGCAACGATCGCGCATGATGGCAAAGGTGAGGTCACGGAACTGCCCGAAGTCATCGAAGACGACAAGGCTGAAGCCGCTATTACTGCTTTGCTTGCCGCCTATCCGGCCAAGCAGGTCGCCTTGTATTTGTACATGTTCCAGCAGCAGCGCGAAGGTGGCTGGATCTCGCTCACCAAGGCGATCGATGCCCGCCCTGAGCTGAAGCTCGAAGCCTGAGATTTTCTGCCATGATGGACGCCCTCGACAGCGCCATCGCCAACACGCAGGTGCATCTGGATGCCCTGCGCAATGCGAGCGGCCACTGGGAAGGGCGGCTGTCCAGCAGCGCGCTTTCAACCGCGACGGCCATCGTCGCGCTGGCGCTGGTGGATCGTGACAAGCATGCGGCGCACGTTGCCGCAGGTGCGCAATGGCTGTGTGATCATCAGAACGCTGACGGTGGCTGGGGTGACACGACGCTGAGCAAGAGCAACCTTTCGACGACGCTCTTGTGCTGGAGTGCGCTGCACCTCGTGGGGATGCGGACTTCGCCAACCGTTGAAGCTGCCAACGGGTGTATCATCGCTCAAGTCGGTTCGCTTGAGCCTGTGGCCATCGCGAAGGCGGTGGTGTCCCGCTATGGCAAGGACAAGACTTTCTCCGTGCCTATTCTCATGCTTTGCGCCTTGTGCGGCACTTTGGGGGAGAAGCCTTGGAAGCATGTCATTGCGCTGCCGTTTGAGCTTGCTGCGTTGCCACGCACCTGGTTTGGGGCGGTGGGGCTGCCGGTGGTGAGCTATGCTTTGCCGGCGCTGATCGCCATTGGTTACACGCGGTTTAAGAACAAGCCGCCGGCGTGGTGGAATCCGCTGAGGTGGCTGCGTGCGCTGACGTGGCCGCGCATCCGGCCGATGCTCAAGGCACTGCAGCCCAGCAGCGGGGGGTATCTGGAAGCCACGCCGCTGACGAGTTTTGTGGCCATGGCGCTGGCGGGTGGCGGGCAGTTGGATCATCCATGCCTGCCGCTGGCGGTGGATTTCCTGGTGCGCTCCAAGCGGGAGGATGGGAGCTGGCCGATTGATACGAATCTGGCGACGTGGGGAACGACGTTGTCGCTGCGGAGTTCGGACTTTAGCGTGCCACCGATTTCATGGCTGCTAGCGCAGCAGTATCGTGAAATTCATCCCTTTACCAATGCGCCGCCGGGGGGCTGGGCGTGGACGAATCTTCCTGGAGGTGTGCCGGATGCGGATGACACTTCGAGTGCGCTGATCGCGCTTAAAAAAATCGGGCATTCTTGCGATGAGGCGACTCAGCAGGGAATCACATGGTTGCTTGATTTGCAAAATCGGGATGGAGGCATTCCCACGTTTTGCCGTGGCTGGGGCACGCTGCCGTTTGACCGCAGCACGCCGGAGATCACGGCGCATGCTTTGTGCGCGTGGTGGGTGTGGAGAGATGCAGCGCCGCAAGCTTTGAAGAAACGCATCGACGAAGGAACGCGACAGGCGCTGGCCTATTTGAAGCGGGTTCAGTTGCCAGATGGTTCCTGGATTCCGCTGTGGTTTGGCAATGAGCACACGCCGGATGAAAACAATCCGGTCTATGGCACGGCGCAGGTGGTCAATCATCTGAACGGCAGTGCGCAGCTAGCCAGCAAGTTTGATGCGTTGATTCAGAGCGGGAGGCAGTACCTGCGCGGGGTGCAAAAGCCTGATGGCTCTTTTGGTGGAGATGCGAATTCGCCTGCCAGCATCGAGGAGACGGCTGTGGCTTTGCATGCTTTGAGTGGTGAAGAGCAAGACATGATGGCGAGCGTGCAATGGCTCATCATGGCCACGGAGAACGGCACTCGTTTTCCGACGGCTCCTATCGGTCTCTACTTTGCGCGGCTGTGGTATCATGAGCAGCTTTATCCAGTTGTATGGACATTGGGGGCGCTGCGGGCGGCCAAGAAGAGGCTGAGTTGATTTATTCCTGCTCGACGGTGCTGGAGACATCCACGGGGGGCTCGCCTGCGACTTCTTTTTCGACGGGCTGCACGCGGATTTCGACGTTTACGGGGACTGCGCGGAGGCCTTCGATGATGCGCTGGAGGCGCTCGATGGTGACATCGGAAAGAGTTGGTTTGCTCACGGCCTGCTCGATCTTTTCCAGACCGACGGTGAAGGCGTTCATGTGGCCGGTGATGCGGTTGATGGGATCGTTTTCGCCTGCGCCGCCGGTGAGGAGGTTGCGTTTGAAGGTGCTCTTAATCTCGGTCCAGCGAATGACATCTGCCTCGGTGGAGAGGGCGTTGATTTCACGCCACTTGAGCAGGTTGGATTCTGCGGCCTGGCTGAGTGTTTGCGCTTCGCCGCGATAGTGATCGGCGATGAGGCTGGCGACTTCGGCATCGGTCATGAGCGGGAGGATTTTCTCCGCGATCTTGTTCATGTTGCGGTAGCTGCCCTGGAGCTTGAAGGGCGGCTCGGTGCGGTAGGCGTCCTCCATGGCGGCGCTGCGCACGTATTCCTGATTCACGCGCAGGATGATCTCGCGCACGTGCAGGAGTTTTTCCATGACGGCGACGGCTTCGTTGATTTCCTCGGCGCTGTAGCTGCCTTCAAACTCGACGCCTTCGCGGGTGCCCGTCTGTGCGACTTTTAAAACGGCGAGTGCATCGGCATGGCTGCGCGCGGCAATGCGGGCCAGCGTGGCGTTGCTGGTAAGGCTGTTTTCGATGTAGCTGTCTTTGAAGACTTCCTGATGACCGCCGAGGATGTCGCCGAGGTTGTAGGTGTCGGCACGGTTGGCGAGCATGTCGGGCACCTGGAATTTGCCGCCGACTTCGGTGTAGGGATTGCCGGCCATGACGACGGCGACTTTGCGGCCGCGCAGGTCATAGGTCTTGGCCTCACCCTTGAACACGCCTTCGATCTTGCGGGTGCCATCGCAGAGGGAGATGAACTTTTGCAGGAACTCGGGATTCGTGTGCTGAATGTCATCAACGTAGATCATGACATTGTCGCCCATCTCGAAGGCGAGGTTGAGCTTTTCCACTTCCTCACGCGCGCTGGCGTTGGCGGCTTCTGCGGGGTCCAGCGAGGTGACCTTGTGGCCGAGAGCGGGGCCGTTGATTTTTACCAGCGTGATGCCGAGGCGGCTGGCGACGTATTCCATGAGCGTCGTTTTGCCGTAACCGGGCGGTGAGATGAGCAGCAGCATGCCCATGCGGTCGGTGCGCGTGTCCTTGCCCGCTGCGCCGAGTTGTTTCGCGAGGTTGGCGCCGATGAGCGGGAGATAGACCTGATCGATGAGGCGGTTGCGCACGAAGGAGCTGAGCACGCCGGCTTTGAACTGATCGAGCCGCAGTTCGCGGCGGCGGGTGTCGGCGAGGCGATGCTTGAGCAACTGGAAGGCTTCAAACGCAGGCACGACCTCGACTTCGTAGTGTTGCAGGCGCGAGGTGAACTCGTGGTAGTTGAGTTCGAGCTTTGCGCCGCCGATGCGGGCATGGGTGCCGATCAAGCCGGTGATGGTGACGTGGGAGGTGGGCTCGGTGGGGATCGCGGCTGGAGGTTGATCGTTGGTCACGACCATGGCTGCTGTTTCAATCAGCACGCCGGGGGCTGCAGTGGGGTTCAGCGCGGTGATCCACTCGAGGGCGATTTCGAATGCGAGCAGGGGCTGAGCGGTGAGGGAGGTGAGGGTTTCCTCGAAATCTTTTGTGGCGTGTTTGACGGTGAGTTCGCGGTGGAAGGAGCGCAGGAGTTCGGTGGCGGCGGCAGAGCGGGTGAAGGGGTGCTTGGATTGGAGTTCGTCGAGGAGGCAGGCAGTGATTTGGTGTGAAGAAGCTCGCACCAGCGTGTTGCCCATTAAGCTTTTTAAATGCTTCGCGAGTTCGTCATCGACGGATGCATTCGAGATGCCGAGGAGATCGCGCATGCGACCTTTGGACTGCATGCGGGCCAGGAGAGCTTTCTTGGAGTCGTCTTCGGGCCACGTATGCCAGAAGAGGCGGGCGTAGCCGCGTGCGGCGGGGGAATGACGGAGGAGGCCGAGGGCCTGCTGCATTTCGCGCAGGGGTTTTAGCAGCAGCGCGGCGTCGTGATCGTGCACGCCTTTGGTGTAGCCTTCGTGATAGCGCTGAGCCATGAACGTGGCCACGTCATCGCCTGCGCCGGCCTTGAGCATCTGCCAGGCGAGGTATTCGGCGCGATAGACATCGGCATTTTCGGAGACGACGGCCTGATCCCACACGCTGCGCTGCGTCGCGAGTTCAGGGTTTTCGACGGTCTCATAAAAACGCGTGCCGGTGAGGTGGAAGGCCAGGCCGTTTTCACGAGGGAGAATCGTGAGCTCCAGCGGCTGCTTGTTCACGCTGAACTGATGCTGTCCGAGCTGGATGAGATCGCCGCCAGCGACAAAGATTTCCGACTTGTCGCGGATCTGCTTGATGGAATCTTGCTGGACGGTCTTGAGGCGGGTTTGCAGTTCGTCGGCGCGGACGCTGTCGCCGAGCTTGCGCAGTTCTTCGATGAGATCGCGCAGCTTGGCGACCATGGCATCTGCGGCGAGCCAGGCGTGGACCTCCTCGGGCTTGGCGAAGTTCGCGAGGCGGTTGCGGATGCTGGTGAGAATGCGTTCGGCGGACTGGCCGAGGCTGCCGCAGCGGCGGTTCAAGGCATCGCTGAGACTCTGGCGGCGTGACTCGAAGGCGGTTTGAACTTCTTCGCGCTTCTTGATCAGCTCGGCGGCGTAGTCGTCGAAGTCGGAGAAGCGAGTCTCCATTTCCTCGATCTGCACGAGCACGCGGGTGAGGGATTCATCGCACTTCTCAGGTGTAGTGGCGACTTCGAGGTAGTTCAGCACGCTCTGGCTGAGCAGGCTGAGCTGGGCCTGGAATTGTGCTGCGCCTTCGGTCTTGGCGAGGTCATTGCGGCGGTTGCGCAGGACGCTGCGGACTTGGTTGAGCTGAGCGAAAAGCGTGGAGATGCCTTCGATGATGCGCGTGGTCTCGGTGGCGTCTTCGATCTTGAGGCCACTGACGATGGCGGTGAGCATTTCCAGCTCGCTGCTGGATTTGGCGAGGGCTTCTTCGACGGCCTGGGCTTCGTTGACTTTGGCCAGTGCAGGTACACGGGCCTGCTGCTCGGAGATCTGTTTGCGGTAGGGGTCCAGAGACTCCGGCTTAAGCAGGAAGGTGACGCAGCGGGCGGAGAGCTTGTCTGCTCCTTCCGCCACCGCTTTGTCCATGCGGTCGATCTCGGCGGCGTCAGTGTAGCGTACATCGCGCAGGGCGATGATCTGGCCGCGCAGCTCACGCAAAGAGGTGAGGAGATGGACGAAGCCGAGGATGTCGGTGGGATCGGTGTTGGCGGCGGAGTTGAGCGCCTTCTGGGATTTCTCCTGCAGCGTGTGGGTTTGATCCGCTGCCGTCTTGCGCATGCGGCTGACTTTTTCAAACTCGCCCAGCGCGGCTTCAGCGGTGCTTTTGATTTCAACGAGGATGCTCTTGAGATCGTGAGTCTCTTCGCGGCCGACCCAAAAGTAGCTGTCGGCAATGTCGCCGCATGAGCGGGCGAGCTCGACATAAAGACCTGAGAAGGAATCGTCCTTCGCGAGCAGTGTCAGCACGCCATGGCACTCGGCCATGGCGCGGACGATTTCGGCGTTGCCGATCTTGCTCAGAAAAGTCTGCGAGGCTTTTGCGGCGCTGACATCGGTGGAAACAAACGGCGTGCGCCAGACCTGGATGACGTGGTGTTTACGCGGCTCTTCATCAGCCGAAAAGAGCACGAGTTCACCGCTCGGGAAAAGGCTGAAGCCATGGCAGGGCTGCGGCGTGGCGACGCTCTGCGTGATGAGATTGTAGCTGAGCAGCAGGTACGAGCCGCTTTCGAGATGGCTGAAGACAAACAGCGTGTCCTCGCCGTTTGCAGCGGCGATGCGTTTTTCAAACCGCATGGGCGGCAGGCCGGTTTCAAAGCGTTTTACTTCGCCGGTTTGCAGTACATAGCCATGGGGGAAGAGGATGCCGTGATCGTCCGGCAGGAGTACGCAGCTCTCCGCAATGCTGTCGATGCGATGCGCCTGGCGTGTGCGTTCATTGAAGACGAGATGGCGCCAGGTTTTTTCCTGATAGGGCAGGACTTTGAGAAGGATGAGATTGCCAACGATGGCGTAGTGCACCTCCGCGTCGTCGAGAGTCTGGTCCTTGTTTTCGACAGGATCGCTGTAGATGCCGCGGCCGGTGTCGGTGTTGTTTTCCACCTTCACGGTGAGGTCGCCGCCGATGGTCTCGACGAAGACGCGGTCCTCGATGCTGATGTGCGGGTGAGTGCCGTGGATGTACATGTCCCGCGTGGCGCGCTTCCACGCAAACTCCTGCGGTGTGGGGAAGACGAATTCGTGGTCGCTGCGGTTGCCGAGATACTTGAGCGTGCCGTGGTCATCGTCCACGAGCCACTTGAAGGCTTTCACCTCGGTGGCGCGCTGGCCCACCTGAAAGCCCAGGTAAAGATGCGGGCCGATGCGGTGGAACTTCAGGAAGGAGGCGTGCTTGTAGTAGTTGTAGAGGTAGGCGAAGTCCTCGACGAACTGGGGATCGCTGAGCAGGCCGTCCTTGTTGGGATGAAAGCTGTGGTCCGACGTGTGATAATCGTAGACCGCGAACACGTCCTCGATGCGCATGGTGCTGCGCAGACCGAGGTGGACGTTGTAACCAAACAGGAAGCGGTGCGGGCCGATGGCGGCGAGGTCGCGCGGCAGGCAGTTGTTTTCTGTCGTGAGGCGTGACGTGGCCAGCAGCGCTGTCTCAATGCCGCCGAACTCCGCCTTGCGGTCGGCGTTCAGCAGATCCAGCCGCCGCTGCAATTCGGAGCCGTGCTTGTTGAGACGCTGACGAATGACTTCGTAAGCGCCGGCTTCGAGCTGCGGGGAGGGTTGGGGAGATGGAGGCGCGTCGGGCATCGGGTGTTAGCGGCAGGAGCACTGCATCCTATTCGTGTGAGCGACTTGAGATGCGCCTGTTCTCTGGAGCTTTTCGCGGGCAGGGGGACTTCGGAAAGCGCCAGAGGACTGGCGCACTCCAAGACGCTGGGGCGAGGCTGTGGATTCCGCGTGTGTCGAACACATGTGCTAGATGAGCGGATTTATGCCTTCTTCGCCGCCTTGGCGGCGAGGAGGCCGCTGACGGTCTGCTCGGTGAGGCCGAAGCGGGAGGCGGCGCCGATCATGCCGGTGAGTTTGTTCAAGGTGGTGGCGTCGGGGTTGAGGCCGATCAGTTTGCCGAAGAGGGCGCTGAGGGTGAGGTTCTTGGTGTCTTCGGAGGTGAGGCCAAACTGATCGATGATGTTTTTGAGCTGGGATTTGAAGTAGTCGGGATCGCCGGTGAAGAAGGTTTCCTTCACGTCGGTGAGGGTGCGGCTGCCTTCGACCATGCGGTCGATGGCGCGGGCGTTGCCAATGGCGTTGGTGATCTTTTCGAAGAACTGGCTTTCGCCGCCGATGATTTCGATCTTGGCGGACTTCATGGCCTCGCCAAGCACGTTGGCCTGGGCGGCGGCGATGTCCTTCTGGATGTTGATCTGGGCGAGCTCGATGGCTTTCTCCTTGTCGAGGGTGAGCTTGAATTCTTCGTGTTCGCGTCCGGCGTTTTCGAGGAGCTTCATGGCCTGGGCCTTCTTGGTGATGCCATCGGCTTCCGCAGCGAGTTTGAGCTGCGTGACTTCGGCATCTGCGGCACCCTGCTTCTGCGAGGCTTCGGCCTTGGCAAGCAGGACCTGGGCTTCTCCAAGGCCGATGGCGGCGGAGCTGGCGGTGCGACCTTCGGCGAGGGACTTCTCGGCGGCGGCATCCTTGGAGGCGGACTCCTGCCGAGCTTCGGCAAGCGTGAGCAATTCCTGAGCGTGAAGCTCGGCAGCCTGCTTGGAAGCGTCGGCGGCTTTGATGGTGGTGAAGGCTGACTGCTCAGCGGCGAGCTGTGCCGATTGTTTGGAGGCTTCGGCCTCTTTGATTTTCTGGATGAGCTGCTCCTGGGCGTTTTTCTCGGCGTTGGTGAGCGCGACCTGCTTCTCGCGGTCGGCGGTGGCAAAGGCTTCGGCGTCCTTCATTTTCTGCTGCTCGATGACGACGGTTTTTTCGAGGGCCACGCGGTCTTTGATGACTTCCTGGATGTTCTTTTTCTCCACTTCCACGGCCTTCTCCTTCTCGATGGCCTTGAGCGTGGTGACGCGCTCGCGGTCGATGATTTCGAGATCGCGATCCCGGGTGACGCGCTCGACTTCGACGGCATCGGTGCGCTCCTTGTTGCGCTGGGCGACGAGGACCTGACGGTCTTTGTTCTGGGTGGCGACGGCGATTTCTTCGTCGGCGCTGATTCTGGCGCGCTCAGACTTCAGGCGTTCTTCTTCCTGGACCTTCATCGTCTCGGCCGTTTCGCGGGCACGGACGCTTTCAACATCGCGCTTCTGCTTGGATTCGGTTTCGGCCAGCTGGCGTTCGAGTTCGAGGATGGCTTCACGGGCCTGAACGTCTTGCTGCTTGATGACCTTTTCTTTGTCGCGCTGGATGTTGTTGGAGAGCTTGGCCTGGATGGCGGTGAGCTCGGTGATCTTCTTGATGCCTTCGGCGTCGAGGATGTTGTCGGGATCGAGGTTCTCGAGCTGCGTTTGTTCGAGGAAGTCGATGGCGCAGTCGTCGAGGGTGAAGCCGTTGAGATCGGTGCCGATGACTTTGAGGATCTCGCTCTTGAAATGATCGCGCTCATTGTAGAGCTGCACGAATTCGAAGCGCTTGCCCACGGTTTTGAGGGCTTCGGAAAACTTGGCGTCAAACAGCACGCGGATGGTGTCCACGGTGCTGGCACGGGTGCAGCCGATGCTCTGTGCCACGCGGAGCACATCTTCCGGCGTCTTGTTTACGCGGACGAAGAAGGCGACCTTGATGTCGGCACGCAGATTGTCTTTGCAGATGAGGCCTTCCTGAGCTTTGCGCTCGATTTCGATGCGTTTGACCGAGATGTCCATGTACTCGGATTGATGGGCCACGGGAATGACGATCATGCCGTTGAAGGTCACCTTGGTGCCGCCGATGCCGTTGCGCACGATGGCCTGGCCCTGCTGCACCTTGCGGAAGAAGCGCGAGAACAGAATCAGGATGCCGAGAAAGATGCCGATGATGATGACTCCGACAAGAAGGCTGCCTTCCAGCAGGAGAGCGAGGGGTAGGGATGTGGTCATGAGCGGGTTGGGTGAAAAGGTGGTGGGTTAGTTCTGGGGAGCGGGTTCGATCAGGTAAAAAATATTGTCGGGACCGGCGGAGATGACTTTGGCCGAGTCGCCGCGTTTCAGCGGTGTGACTCCCGGCTCAGTACGGACATTGATCAGCAGAGGAACGCTGGCGGTGGTGATTTCGAGCTGACCGTAGGAGGCGTCAGCTTCCGTGGAAACCACGACGCCGGTGCGCCCGATGACCTCTTCGGCCTCGGAGTCGGCATCGCCCATGGCTTTGAAGAGTTTGGCGACGGGGAGGGTGACGAGCTTGGTCACGATGAGGCTGCCGAGAAGGTTGGGCAGGAGGAGCCAGGTGGCCTGCAACAGGCTGCCAGCCTGGTTGTACCATTCGTTCAGCGCCAGCGAGCCAAACCAGAGAAAGAGGACCATGAAACTGAGCCAGACCATCAGGGGCACCTGTGAAAAGCCGAGGAAACGACCTGCCGAGAGCCAGGCGCCGCCGGTGCTCATGCCGAGAGCGTTTGAGGAGCCTGCACCGTGGTGGGCATCGCCGTCTGTGCCCAGATCGTCGGGTAGATCAGCCTCGAAATCCAGCGCGCCAAGCAGGACCAGAAGCCAGTAGCAGACGACCAGTGTCAGCAGCAGCGTCAGCAAAAGCTGGTGAGGAAGGATGGCGGCTTGGAAGAGTTCGAACACGTTGGGGGAGTTGGCGGAAAGGTGATGTGCGATATAAGCAACTGACCCGAGGCGAGGCGATTACAATTTTGTAGATCGTCTTCAATGCCATTAGACGAGCCTAGTTGCGCGTGCCACCGAGGTTAAATAAATTCCTGATTGCCGGAGTGGGGGCAGATTGAAAAACCGAGCTTCGGACTGTTCGCACGGGTTATTTTTGGGTGCGAAGAAGATGGCAGACTTCACTTTAGACGGCTTTGAGGCCGTGATATGAACGGTGAGAAGCATTGACAAGCCCGGCGCTGCTCCTAGAATCGGCATCGAATTCACCCAGAACAAAGTACAGCGAATCGTCAGTCAGTGGAGGTTACCGGCATGAGGAACACAGAATTTGAAGACGAACGGCGTCCGCCTAATCCGCCGCTGCATTCCGAGAAAATCGTCACGGATCGGAAGATTTTTTTCCTGGATCTCAAGGAGAATGACCGCGGCAAATTCATCAAGATCACCGAGGACGTTCGCGGCCGCCGTGACACGATCATTCTGCCGATCGATGCCGCGCAGGAGTTTCTGGACGCCATGATGCGGACTGTGGACGCTGCGAGTGTGGATGAGTGAGGCTAGGCGGGGATTCTTTTTCCGACGGCAAGCCTATTCAAAATTCAGGCATGAAGGGAAGGTCCCATAGATGGGTTATCAGCTTCGTGATCGGGGCACTTGTTGCGGCGATCCCACTTGGGTTGTATTGTCTGACCAAAGGGCATCACTACTCCGAACATGAAACCTTTTTCAGGGGCATGTTGGACGGCCAGCAAGTGGTCGGCGTTTCGTTTGTTGAATACGACGGACGGGGCTTGATGGAACTAACCCAATGGAAAGTTGAGTTGGTTAATCGTTCTGGGCAGCGCGTCACTCTTTACCGTAAATCAGCGGTGTTTCAGGAAAGGATTCCGCATCAGCCAGCGGTCGAAATCAGCGGGCATCAAATTTTCATTGATGATGGCGAGGATAAAATTGCACTCACCATTCAGGAGTCTGTCAAAGGCGGAGGGTAGAGGCCGCCCTTCACAGCCTTAGGTGAACCTGATCACGTGCTTCTGCCCGTGCTCTTCATGAGCGGGGTTGAGCGCACGGAGTTCGAACTCGGCACGGTCTGAATTGATGCGCACGATGACCCAGCCGTTCGGGCGTTTGGGGTCGAAGGTGTAGGCGACGGGCGGGAGATTGATGAGCGGGAGGCCGGTCTTCTCGTGCTTCGTTTTCAGCCAGGTGTGGGTGTGGCCGTAAATGTAGCCCTGCACCTTGGGATAGGCGGCGAGGAGATCGAAGAGGGCATCACTGTCCTGCAGGCAGCTGCCTTTTTTCTTGTCGTCCATGCTGAGCTGCATGGGATTGTGATGCGCGACGATGAAGGTGGGCTTGTTGGGCGCGTTGCGCAGTTCACGTTCGATCCACACGAGCTGGGGGTCGCCCAGCATGCCGGGGGTTTTGTTCACGAGGTCGAGGGAGTCGAGCAGGATCCAGTTCACCTGAGCGCTGGTGACGGTGGCGACGTGCTTGTCCGGCACGTTCATGGGGCGCTCGGCATTGGGCGGCGGTGGGCCGACGATGGCGTTGAGGAAGTTGTTGCGGTGATCGTGGTTGCCGAGGGTGCAGTGAATCTGAATGGACTGCTCGCGCAGTGCCTGAATGCAGTGGGTGAAGGTGACGTAGTCCTCCGTTTTGCCTTCGAGGTAGGCGCAGTCGCCATTGACGATGAGGCCAAAGGGCTTCTGGCCGATCTTGAGCACCTGATTGGCGCAGCGGCGCAGATTTTCCGCCATGCAGGCGCCGCGTGCGACGAGCGCCTCGTCCTGGGCGATGTGGGGGTCGGAAAACAGGACCCAGGTCTGCTCAGGAATCTCAAGCGCGGGAAGCTGCGTGGCGAATGCGCCCAGAGCAGCGGCGGTGCCGTGTTGCAAAAAGTTGCGGCGGGTGAGAGGGGGGAAGGTGATTGGCATGGGAAGGAATGAAACGCAGTTCAGAGGCCGGATCGTGCGAACGGAGGAAGGCAAAATTCAGGTGCCAAAGTAGCGGTCTCCCGCATCGCCGAGGCCGGGGACGATGTAGCACTTGTCATTGAGGCCGGAATCAATGGCGGCGGTGACGATGGCCACATCTGGATGAGCGTGCTCCATGGCGGCAAGCCCTTCGGGGCAGCTTACAACGCAGACCATCGTGATGCGCATGGCTCCGGCCTCCTTGAGCTGTCGCGCGGCCTCGCAGGCGCTACCGCCGGTGGCGAGCATGGGGTCCAGGAGGAACACATCTGCGTTGGAAAGGCTGGCGGGCAGATTCGCATAGTAGGCATGCGGCAGGGCGGTTTCCTCGTTTCGCCGGATACCCACATGGGCTACGATGGCGTCCGGTACGAGCGGCAGGATGCCATCCAGCAAACCCAGGCCGGCGCGCAGGATGGGCACGCAGACGAGCGGGCGTGCCAGCTTTGCACCCACGGTTTGTTTGAGCGGAGTCTGCACTTCGATCTCAAGCACGGGAAGCTCACGGGTGGCTTCGAGGAAGAGAAGGCGTGCGAGGTGGTTCAAATGCCGCCGAAATTCATGGGATGGCGTGCCGATAGCACGAATGGCGGCGAGATGGCACTGTGCCAAAGGATGCTGAACGACGACAACGGGCTGCATGCCGGGCATTCTGCCGCGTTTGCCCGTACTGGCAAAGTTTTCCACCACCGGGTTGACGGTCATGATACCCTGCAGGCATGAAAACACGATTCTGCGTGCCTGTACTGGTCGCACTTTCCCTGGTCGCTTGTGACAGCGCACCGAGAGGAGACGGTTCGAGTTATTACTATCCGTCTGCCAACCGCCCGGAAGCCGTACCCCGCAGCAGCCCCAGCCAGAGCATTGCCAGCATGGCGGGCAGCAGTGGAGCTCCCGTGCCGCGTGGAGGGTATGCACCGGGCTCCGGACCGACGGCGATGCCGCAGGGGAACCAGTTCATGTACCAGCAAAACGTGTCAGGCCCGTTTGGCAGCCGCAGTTCGAGCGGTGTGATCAATTCTTACGGCGGGGTGCAGAGTTACCAGACCATTGGCAACATGCCGGTGTATCCGGGCATGGCGGTTCCATACAATAACAACTCGCGCTATTATGGCAGGATGCCCACAAAGCCGGTGTTTGTGCCTGGGGTCGGCGGTGCTCCCGGCTACTACATGAACCCGAGCACGGGAGCGCGGGTGCCGGGGCCGTAGACGGGTTTAAGCTTCACCATCCTTCTTGGCCTGCGCCCGCTTTGCTTCGGCGCGGTGTTTGAGCACTTCAAAGACGATGGGCAGCATGGAGACGACGATGATGAGAACGAAGACCAGCTTGAGGTTGTTTTTGATGATCGGGATGCTGCCGAGGAAGTAACCGGCGATGCTGAAGCTGAGCACCCAGACCAAGCCGCCGCCGAGGCTGTAGACCAAGAAACGGCGGTAGTCCATGCGGCCAAAGCCGGCGGTGAAGGGGGCAAAGGTGCGCACGATGGGCACGAAGCGCGCGAGGATGATGGCTTTGCCGCCGTGTTTGACGAAGAAGGCCTCGGTCTTCGCGAGGTAGTCGCGCTTGAACCAGCGCTGGTTGACGATCCAGCCGCCTGCTTTGCGGCCGATCCAGTAGTTCAAATTGTCACCGATGATAGCGGCGCACATGAGCAGGGGAATGATGAGTTCGATGCGGATGAGCCCCTGAGCGGACAGTGCGCCCACGGCAAACAAAAGGGAATCTCCCGGCAGAAACGGCATGATCACCAGGCCGGTCTCGCAAAAGATGATCGCAAACAGCAGCCCGTAGATAAGCGCACCATGATCCTGTGCGAAGGTTTGCAGGTGTTTGTCGATGTGCAGGGCGAAATCGAGAATCTGGGAGATCATGGGCGGCGAATCTCCGGCGTCAGGGCGGGGCGGCAAACGAAAAGTCATGCCGATCCCGACAGGTTCACAAAAAAGCCGGGGCGTGAGGCCCCGGCTTTGCTGGATGGGTTCTGTCGATTCGTTCGGTGGCTTACTTCAGCTCTGCCGTGACCACTTTTTTGCCTTCGATCTTGAGACCATCGACGTTTTTGAATTTTTCCGCCACCTCTTCCGGGCTGAGGCCGACGTCAGCGGATTCCATGAAGCCGGCGAAGATATCCGCGTTGTCCATGATCTTGTCGAACTGGATGTCCATGTAGCTGATCGTGCCATCGTTAAGATGAGCGGCGTTGGAACTCGCGATGCCGGTGGCCCCTTGGACTGCCACCGCCACGCGCATGCCGGCAAACATGGGCTTCATCATCGCCATCTGCGATTTCATCATGGCGATTTGTTCCGGGGACTTCTTCGGCTTGGCAGCATCGCCGCCCTTCTTTTTATCCGCGTCTGGATTGGTAATGGTGAGGGTGGAGCCGCTCAGCGCGAAGGTCATCGGCTGCGTGGTTGAAGGCTTGCCTTCCTGCTCTGGTTCAAACGGCACGTATTTCAGCTTCGAGAGATCAGCGACGGCGAAGACCACTTTCACACCGCTTTTGCCATCGGGAGTCTTCACTTCTTCATGGGATTTGACGGTGACGCCCTCGCCGAGTTTCTTGGCACGTTCCGCGGCCTTTTCCTTGTCCATGACAAGGCCCTTGAGTTGATCACCCTGCCCGCCCTGCATCATGGCCGCCAGCTGGGCACCCAGGAGAACACTCTCCTCGATGGTGGCCGTGCCGTCCTTGTTGACGACCACGGTGGATTTGATTTCAATGCAGGAGGCCAGCACAAAAGCGACCGCCGCGAGGAGGAGGGATGAGATTTTCATGAGGCGGCAGATTAGGCGTGTGGAATTTTCTTCTACAAGCGCAAAGAGAGAGGTGGCGCGACATTTACCATGGCAGAACGGCAAGGATGCTGCTTGCCAAATGGATTAATTTCTGAAACAAGTCAGCCATGGACTCCCATGAAGTGATCAGCAAGGCCGTCGAGCAAACCAGCTTCAAGGAGGTTGCGGCCCAGATGGGCGTCTCCCTCTCGCTGGCCTACAAGTGGTCCCAGCCGGACGAGCAGCAGGGCAGCGGCACCTCCAATCCACTGGACCGCGTGCGCCAGCTGTTTGAGATCACCAAGGATCCGCAACTCATCCAGTGGCTCTGTCACAAGGCGAACGGGGTCTTTGTGCAGAATCCCATCAGCGCAGGTCCGCGTGGCATGGAGCTGATGCCAGCCACGCAGGAAATCGTCCAGCAGTTTGCGGATCTCCTCACGGCCATCAGCACGGCGGCTTCTGACAACCACATCAACGCCAAGGAGGCGGAACACATTCGGGGTGTGTGGGATGAGCTGAAACGTTTCACCGAAGGCTTCGTCCGCCTGTGTGAGAAGGGCGATTTTGCCCACCTCGTGGATGAAATCAAAACGCATCAGGGTCACAGATAACGAGCCTGATTATTGGAAGCCATGGCCACCACCGGTCCGCTGCTGATCCGCCACGAGGGCCACACGCCGCGTGAACGCAGCACCTGCGGCTGGCGGGATCGTTTGATCAGCCGCGAAGATGCGGGCCTGTCGCCCGCCGCTTGGGCGCATGCGGTGGACATCGACGGAGCGAAGCTCCACTACCACAAACGTTCCACAGAACTCTACTACGTCCTCGATGGCGGAGGCACTGTGGTGCTGGACGGCGTCGAACAGCCTGTGAGTCAGGGTTCTCTCGTGCACATCCCGCCCGGCGTCGTGCATGGTGCGCGTGGGAAGATGCGCGTCCTCGTCGTTGGCATCCCGGACATCGCGGAGGATGATTATTTCGAGGTGGAGGAAGCGGGCTTAAATCAATAAAATGTACGCGCAGTTAGAGGGACTGGGCCGATTGGTATGGAAACCGCTCTTTTTTTGCCATGGCACTGCTTCCCCTTTTTGTCGCCCGGCTTTGCCTCACGTCGCCCATGCAGCTTAGCCTGCAACTCAGCGATGACGATTGGATGGCTCTCTATGCCATCCTTTCCATTTCGGTTGCCCTTCTGATTAGCCACAGGGTTCACCTGCTGACTGGGCGCTGAACCACATGGCCCTTTGGTCGAGGGGATGTTACTTTCCAAGTGAGCCGTCACAATGCCTTGAAAACCAAGGTGATGAGAGGGGGCTGGGAGAAATTGTGGACCGAGCTGAACCGTCTCTTGGATCGCAAATATTAAAGAATGGGCGTATTATGCTAAAGAAACGGATGATAAAGGCTCAGGAATCGATAAAATTCATTGGACCAATTTGCATTTGCTATGTTTATTATAATCAAAAACATTTAGTCCATTTATCATTATGAGCGAGAACGAACGCAACACTCTGGTGCCAGACATCCGTGAAGTCCTTGCCCAGCATGGCCGGTTCCCCGTGGAGAATCTGACGGAGGCTGATGACCTTTATAATGCCGGCCTGACGTCTTTGGCGACGGTGGCGGTGATGCTGGCGCTGGAAGACAAGTTCAATGTCGAGTTCCCCGACAATCTGATCGGTCGCCGCACCTTCAAGAGCATCGAATCCATCGCGGAGGCGATCACGAAGCTCGCGGCCTAGGCCCGAGCGGCGATGTGCCCCAGTTGTTCAAGCCCGTACGAATCCCCACCCCCAATCCAATCCTGTGAGCACTCTTTGCAGCACCGAAGTCGATTTTGACGTACTTTTGAAGGAGGTGCATGCGCTGGGCAAATCGGTGCTCCGAGTTCATGCGGCGGATGTGGACAAGGAGGCACGCTTTCCGAAAGAGTCGATCGATGCCATGCGCGAGGCGCGCCTGCTGAGCGCGTATGTCCCTGAAGAGTATGGCGGCATGGGCTTGAACCTCGTGCAGGTCGCGAAGATCTGCGAAACCCTGGGCCAGTACTGCGGCTCGTCAGCCATGATTTATGCGATGCACAAGATTCAGGTGGCCTGCCTCGTGCATCATGCCCAGCAGTCGGAATTTTTCTGCGACTACCTGCGGCTGCTGGTGGAGGAGCAGCGCCTGATGGCCTCTGCGACGACGGAGATCGGCACGGGCGGAGATCTGCGCTCCAGCATCTGTGCGGTGGAAGTCACGGGGGATCAGTTCAAACTCACGAAGAAAGCCCCGGTCATTTCCTACGGTGACTTCGCGGAGGAGATACTGGTGACCTGCCGCAGCGCACCGAATGCGCCGGCGAATGAGCAGGTGCACGTCATGGTGCGCAAAGGGGAGTATACCACCGTGCCACTTTCGACCTGGGACACCATGGGTTTCCGCGGCACCTGCAGCTCGGGCTTTGAGCTGACAGCCACAGGCAACGCGGAGCAGATTATTCCGCAGCCTTTCAATGAGATTCTAGGGCAGACGATGCACCCCTACTCGCACATCGTGTGGGGCGCGCTGTGGTCGGGCATTGCGATGGATGCAGTGAACCAGGCCCGCGCCTTTGTGCGTGCCGAGGCGCGCAAGACGCCCGGTGAAACACCCATCTCGGCCATCCGCCTCGGTGAGGTCGATCAGGTGCTGCAAGTGATGAGGAACAATGTGACGGCCATGGCCCGCGAGTACGACGAACTGCGCAGCCGCGACTGCCCGGGAGTGTTTGAAGAGTTTGGCTTCTCCATCCGCACGAACAATCTGAAGCTGTCCACCTCGCAGCAGTTCGTGGACATCGTAGGCCGTGCGATGCTGATCTGCGGCATCTCGGGTTATCGCAACGATTCCAAATTCAGCATCGCCCGCCATCTGCGTGATGCCTATGGCGCGGCCCTGATGGTCAACAACGACCGCATTTTGAAACTGAACGCCACAATGCTGATGGTTCACAAGGAAGGCTGATTTATGACGTGCACCTCGACCGCAACTCTCCCCATCACCGAGGCCTATCAGGCGTTTCTCGACCAGGTCACTGAGGCCGGGCTGCTCGTGCCGCTTGGCGTGCGGGGTGTCTATGGCTACAACGGTGTGTTTGAAGACGTGCTGCAGAGCTTTGACCGTCTGATCACTCGACGCGCAGCGCACTTTCAGGCGGATATTTTGCGACTGCCCGGGGTGCTGAGCCGCGAGCACTATTTGAAGACCAGCCACATGGAAAACTTTCCGGACCTGATGGGGTCCGTGCACAGCTTCATGGGGCGTGACCGCGAGCATGTGGGGATGCTGACGAAGCGCGAGAATGGCGAAGAATGGACCCAGGACCTCGTTCCGAGCGCCTTGATGCTGACACCCGCATGCTGCTACCCGCTGTATCCCACAGTGACTGGTACGCTGTCGAGCGAGGGCAAGACGGCGGATCTATTCTCGCAGGTGTTCCGGCATGAGCCTTCAATTGATCCATGCCGCCTGCAAATTTTCCGGCAGCGCGAGTTCGTCCGCATTGGCACTGCCGAGCAGGCGCTGGAGCATCGCAAACAATGGATCGAGCTGGGCCGGGACATTCTGGCGGAGGTCGGTCTCGGCGTGGAGATCGTGGTCGCCAATGATCCGTTTTTTGGGCGTGGTGGACGTGTGATGGCGGCATCGCAGAAGGATCAGGACTTGAAGCACGAGTTTACCTTTGCCGTGGCCTCAAATGAAAAGCCGACGGCGATCGCCTCGACCAACTGCCACATGGATTACTTCGGCAAAGCTTTCGACATTAAGCAGGCCAACGGTGAGGCGGCGCATTCGGCATGCATTGGCTTTGGAATGGAGCGCATCGCACTGGCCTTGTTCAAGCATCATGGATTCGATCCTGACCGCTGGCCGTATGAGGTGAAAAACGCCTTGGAACTATGAGCCGGCCGTTTCCAGCACTTGATCCACAAACCTACACGCGCCATCGCCTGCACACGCAGGAGCGCGAGTGGGCGGAGACGAATTGCTATGTCGATGTTTGGATCGAAGTCCTGCACGCCCGTGGCCTGGAGCCGATAGCGGCCCTGCCGTTTACGCTGGGCATCGACTTTGAGGGCGACCAGTGGACCTTTTTCAAATACCAGCTGGAAGATTTGTATGAGCTCTATGCGCTCGATGTGCAGGAGCTGGCGATCTACCGGCCGCTGACGGCGCACATCGAGGAGCAGTTGTCGCTTGGGAGACCGCTGCTCGTTGAACTGGACTCATTTTATCTGCCCGACACGGCTGGCAGCGCCTACCAGCTGGAGCATGTCAAAACGACGGTGGCCATCGCTGAGATTGACATGGAGCAGCAGCGCCTGGGCTACTTCCACGCGCAGGGCTACTACCACCTGCATGGGGATGATTTTGCGCATGTGTTTCACCTGCGCGGCGAAAAGAATCCTGCGATCTTGCCGCCCTACTGCGAGATCGTGAAGAGCACCGCCAAGCTGCCGCTGCAAGGCGAGGCGTTGCTGAATGCATCGCTGGGTCTGTTGAAGCGACAGCTGCAGCGCCTGCCGGAAGTGAATCCGTTCGTAAAATTTCGTGCCCGCTTTGAGGCCGATATGCAGTGGCTGATCAACGAACCGATCACCACGTTTCACCAGTACTCCTTTGCCACGCTGCGTCAGTTTGGCTCCTGCTACGAACTTGCCGGCACCTACTTGAAATGGCTGCAGAGCCAGGGCGTGAGCGGCCTGGATGGCGCCATTGAGTCGATTCTCCGGCTTTCCACCGGCGCGAAGACACTGCAGTTCCAACTGGCGCGGGCGATGGCGCGGAAGAAGCCGATTGATTTCACGCCTGTCGATCAAATGGCGGAGAACTGGACCCGGGCGATGCAGCAACTGAAGGGCGCGTTTCCCGCGTAATCACCATGACGGACCCTGTTCACTTTGCGCCGTGGACATGCTGTGCGCAGGCTCCTGGAGCGAGTGCTGAACCCGCAGCGGTGCAGGGGGATTGGTTTGCCGCCGAGGTGCCGGGCACGGTGGCTTCGGCATTGCGCGCACGTGGTCAGTGGAGTCATCAAAATCCGCCGGATATCGATGCGCAGGACTGGTGGTACCGCACGACTTTTACGACGGCAGCGCGAACTGCTGAAGAGCCTTGTGTCCTGTGCTTCGACGGGCTCGCCTCGCTTGCGGATGTGTGGCTCAACGGCGAGCTCATCCTAAGCTCGGACAACATGTTCCGCAGCCATCGCGTGGACGTCGCACGCATCTTGCGGGATGAGAATGAGCTGGTGATTCGTTTTCGTTCGCTCACGGCGGACTTGAAGAAGAAACGTCCGCGTCCGCGCTGGAAAACCAATCTCGTGAACAACCAGCAGCTGCGCTGGCAGCGCACGAGCCTGCTGGGACGCATTCCTGGCTGGTCGCCGCCGGTGCCAGCTGTGGGACCATGGCGCGCGGTGAGACTGGAGCGTGCGCCAGTGCTGCTGCCGGACATTCACAAGACGGCTTTGCTGGTGGGAGACGAAGGCGTTGTGAGTTTACGTGCGCGGGTGGAGTCGTCGATGAAAATCGTTTCGGCGCGGTTGAACATCGGCGGGCATTCTGCCGAGCTTTTGTGCGAGGGTGATGCTCTGTGCGGCGAGTTGCGTATTCAACATCCCGAACTGTGGTGGCCGCACACGCATGGCGTGCCGGCTTTGTACACCGGCAAAGTGATCATCGAGACGAGCGCAGGCCTGCATGAGTTTCCGCTGGAGCAAACGGGCTTCCGCAGCATCGAAGTTTGCAACGATCCCGGGTTTGCGATTCATGTGAATGGAGAGCGCATGTACTGCCGGGGTGCGTGCTGGACGACGAACGACATTTTTACCCTCAGTGGAACAGAGGCGTCGCTGCGGCATGATCTCACACTCGCGCGTGATGCGGGCATGAACATGCTGCGCATCGGCGGCACGATGACCTATGAGAGTGATGCATTCTACCGCCTCTGCGATGAGCTGGGCATCCTTGTCTGGCAGGACTTCATGTTTGCCAACATGGACTACCCCGTGGATGACGCCGCATTCGCTGAAAACATCACGATTGAGGCCACACAGCAGTTAGGCCGTCTTGCGCAGCACCCATGTGTGGCGGTTTACTGTGGCAACAGTGAGATCGAACAGCAGGCGGCGATGCTGGGCATGGCGCGTGAGCTTTGGCGCAACCGCTGGTTCGGCGAGCAGCTGCCGGCGCTGTGCAGCCAGCATCATCCCGGCACGGCGTATGTGCCGTCATCGCCGAGCGGCGGTGTGCTGCCCTTTCACACGCGGACCGGCGTGACACATTATTATGGCATTGGTGCCTATCTGCGGTCCCTGCGCGAGCTGCGGCAGGCGGATGTGAAGTTTACCAGCGAGTGCCTCGGATTTTCAAACATCCCGGAGACAGAGGCCATTGATGAAATCATGGGCGGCCTGATGCCGGTGATGCACCACCCGCGCTGGAAGCAGCGTGTTCCGCGGGACACTGGGGCCGGATGGGATTTTGAAGATGTGCGCGATCACTACCTGCGGGAGCTTTTCAATGTTGATCCGGTGACGTTGCGCTCATTCGACATGCCGCGTTATCTGGAACTGAGCCGCGTGGCTTCGGGAGAGATGATGGCGCGAACGTTTGCGGAATGGCGCAGCGGGCACAGCCGCAATGCGGGTGCGCTGGTGTGGTTCTACAAGGATCTGTGGCCAGCGGCGGGCTGGGGTATCGTGGACAGCACGGGTGCTCCGAAGGCAGCGTACTATCAACTCAAGCGCGCATGGCAGACACGGCAGTTAACACTCACTGATGAAGGGCTGGATGGTTTGCATCTGCATCTCAGCAACGAAACGGCCGAGCTGGTCGAAGGCTTTGTCGAGGTGCAGTTGCTGCGCGAGCCGAATGTCATTGTCGCACGCCATGAGATTGCGGTGAAGGTGGAACGGCGCTCGCTGGAGACCCGCAGTGTTGATGAAATTCTCGGTTCGTTTTTTGACGTGAACTATGCGTACCGTTTCGGTCCGCAGTCGCATCATGTGGTGATCGCGACCTGGTTCAGCGCCGAGCGTGAGGTCATCAGTGAGGCGTTTCATCTCACCCGTGCACGTGATCCGGTGGCGCAGCCGCTGTCAGCGGAGATGCTGGGGGCCAAGGCGGAACCAATGGGGGAAGGGCGCTACCAGCTCAGGCTCAAGAGCGATCGGTTTCTGCAAAATGTGCGATTGTCGGCCAAGGGATTTTTGCCCGATGACAATTACTTTCATCTGGCGCCGGGCCGGACCAAGTCGGTGTCCTTTACGCCGATCTCTGGGAAGAGCGGGGTGCTTGAAGTTTATGTTGAGGCCCTGAATGTGGCGGGCGAAATTTCGGTGGAACCGATCCGTGCATCCCACGCAACCCATCATGACACCTGAGCCACAGTCGCACGCGCCTGAAGACGCATCGTGTGTGGGTCAGGCCGGGCGGAGCGCGTTCTATTTTGAGAGCGGTGGCAGGTCGTTGTTTGCCTGGTTGCACCGACCTGCGGGCGCTGTGGCTGAACATGGGGTGGTGATCTGTCCGCCACTAGGTCACGAGCAGGTTCATTCCCATCGTGCGCTGCGACACCTCGCGGAAAGGCTGGCGGCGCAAGGTTTTGCGGTGATGCGGTTCGACTACCTTGCCACTGGTGACTCCGACGGTCCAGAAAACGATCCGCAGCGTCTGGCCACTTGGCAGGCCAACGTGAGTGATGCCGTGGAGTGGATGCGTCGTGAGGGTGGCTGCCGGAAGGTCAGCCTCGTGGGGCTGCGTCTGGGAGCGTCGCTCGCGGCGCTTTATGCGGAGCAGCACGAGGTGGAAAGCCTGGTGCTGTGGGCTCCCATTGTGAAAGGCCGGCGCTATGTGCGCGAACTCACCGCCTTGAGTCAGACCGCGCAACTGGCTGCGGGCAGTGAATCAGCAGGCATTGAAGCCATGGGCTTTGTTTATCCGAATGAGCTGAATGGCGAACTTGCGCAGATGGATCTGCTCGCCCATTCGGTGCGCTGCCAGAAGGTGTTGATCGCATCCAATGCAAACGCGGCGGGTGATTTGGCGTTGTTGGAACATCTGACGAAGCAGGGCGTGTCCGTGGAGTCCATAGCGTTGACGGGTTACGAGGGGATGATGGCTGAACCTCATGACACCCAGGTGCCACATGAAGCGCTGCGAAGTATTGTGGATTGGATGAAGGCCAAGGCACAGCCAGTCGTGACAGGCAGGGGCACCGTATCTGCTCCCGGCGGAAGCTCGATGCTGACGCGCGGTCCTGACGCGGTGCGCGAGACCATTCATCACATCAGCAGCATGCCCGATTTGTTTGGCATCATGACGGAACCGGTGGAGCGCCCGACGTCACTGCCATGGATCGTGATGCTCAATGCCGGGGCGGCTTACCGGATCGGTCCGGGGCGCATCCATGTGGCGATGGCGCGGCAGCTTGCAGCGCTCGGTTATCCCTGCCTGCGGCTCGACATCAACGGCATTGGCGACAGCGTGACTGCTGATCCTGAAAAGGAAAACGACTCGTATGCAGCGACCGCCTTCCGCGATGTGGGACTGGTTTGCGAGTACCTGCATGCGCAACAGCCCGCCCGCTCCATCGTGCTGCTGGGCCTGTGCTCGGGCGCCTATGTGGCCTTTCAGTCGGCGGCGCAGCTGCCGCATTCCGCCATCATCGAGAGCATCCTTATCAATCCCCTCGTCTTTTTCTGGAAGGAGGGCATGACGATCAATGACACGAACACCGACCAGCTGGTGGCGTGGCGTGAGTATTGGAATGCGATTTTCAAATGGAGCCAATGGAAGATGCTGCTCACTGGCAGGACGCGCACGGGATTTGCCGGCTCGCTTAAACGTTTTGCAGGCCATGTGAAGCCTCGTTTTCTAAGTTCTGGCAGGCATGCTCCGATGAAGGAAAAGTCCGTACCACAGAGCGGCTGCGCGCATCCGGCGCGCAAGGATCTGCCAGGGGATTTGAGCCGCATCGTTGCTGCTGAGCGCACGCTGGCCATGTTTGTTTCCGACAATGATCCGGGGTACTTTCTGCTGATGTACCAGGCGCGTCGCAAAGCCGCGCAGCTGATGAAGCAAGGCCGGCTGCAGTGCCGCTTTATCCATCAGGCGGACCACACTTTCTCCACTGCTCAGGCGCGCCAGACCTTTTATCAGTCACTCACGGACTACCTGCATCACCGCTTTGGTTCCGGATCGATCGAGAAGCGGGCACTGGATGATGAAAGCAAACTGCTTGCTCCTTTGCTGACGGCGTGACTCGGCTGGATCTATTGCCGGGTCTTCATTTCAAAGGCGGAACGCGGAAAACCTTCCCGGTATAGGGGCATTGCGACGTCTGACCCGCATTGAAATCTCGCACATCGATCAGGCGTCCGCCGGGATCGAACGGGCTCTTCACGACGCCACGCTTTCCAGGAGCCCAGGTGGCGTACGGAATGTCGGCGGGATTCAGATCTTGCGCAGGCGTTGCGCTGAGTGCGGGTTTTGACGCTGAAGGTGTTGGCGAAATTGTTGGCGCATTGCCTGTGTTTGTCGCGCTCGGCTCCGGTGGCGTGGCATCGGAAGGTTGGCTTCCCGACGCAGGTGGTTTGTAGCGTTGCATGGCGAGATTCCAAAAAGCGTCACCCGCAGCATTGGGATCAGGGGGCGGATTTTCCGCCGAAGCAGGCAGCGCACCTTTGGACAAGGCCACTTTCGAGCTTTCACCGACTGCAGCATGCGGCGCAGTTTTGGCCAAAGCCACCTTTGGCCCCGCGCAAGAAGTCATGCCGATGACGGTCAGGCTCAGGAAAGCAGCGAAATGGAGCAGGCGGATCACGGGGAGAGGTGGAGAGTGAGGAAGTTTTGCCGCTCACCTGTAATACGCCCCACTATTGCAGGCAAGTCACTGATGATTTTCAGGACACATCAGAAGCAAACACTAAAAAGCCCTGTAAACCGTTGATTTACAGGGCTTTGAAATTGGTTGCGGGAGTAGGATTTGAACCTACGACCTTCAGGTTATGAGCCTGACGAGCTACCGGGCTGCTCCATCCCGCGATTTGATGAGGGATTAGAATCGGCTGTCTCAAAGGATTGGCAACCTGTATTTACATTACTTCACATCTTGACCTGCAATATCATCTGCGGCTTCTCGTTTGCTGCTTCCCGCATGAAATACACTGCAACAACCCTCCTGCTCGCTCTGGCGAGTTTTCCGGCCCTGGCTGCCGACTCCAAACCTGCCGCCCCAGAAAAACCTTCACCCACCGGCTATTCGGACACGCCGGTCATTCCAGGCACCCAGTGGAAGGTTCACGACATCGATCGCCCACGTCCAGCCGCTGTGGCTCCCGGTGACAAGGCCGGCGATCCACCCGCAGATGCGATTGTGATCAATGCCGACGCACTCCAGGCAAAGGAAAAGGACGCGAAGGGCAAGGAAACCGGCAAGATCATTCCCTGCCCTTGGACACTCGACAGCGGGGTGATGATGATTTCCGGCGGTGACTGCTGGACGAAGCAGGAGTTCGCCAGCTGCCAGCTCCATCTGGAATGGATGAGCGAGCCCAACACGAAGGGCAATTCCCAGAAAAAGGGCAATGCCGGAGTGTTTTTCATGGACCGCTACGAGACCCAGATGCTGGACTGCGACAACAACCCCACCTATGCCGATGGCATGACGGGCGGTGTGTATGGCCAGACGCCACCGCTGGTGAACGCTGTGCGTCCTGCCGGCCAGTGGCAGGTCTATGACATCGTCTTCACCGCGCCCAAGCTGGAAGGCGGCAAAGTGGTGGAGCCGGCCTACATCACGACGTTCGTGAATGGCATCTGTGTGCAGAACCACACGAAGATCATGGGGCCGACGAAGCACAAGAACATCACGGACTACACGGGTGAGTTCCCCGAAAAAGCACCGATCCGCATTCAGGACCACAAAAACGAGCCGCCGGTGCGCATTCGGAACATCTGGATCAGGCCGCTCTGAGGCTGCAGGAAGCGTCTTTTTTAAACTCGCAAGGCCGGAGGGTGTTCCTCCGGCCTTGCTGTTTTTAGGCGGCAAAAGTCAAAAGTAAGGAAAGCGTAAGAATGATACAGTATTTATGATAATTCAATTGAAGTTAATAAATCGCCACCTAAACTGTGCGCGATTATTGCAATTGCCGAATTTCTATAACTGCCATGCCTTTCAGCCTTCTACAGCTGGGGGCCTAAGTTTTCCTTTAACCCTTTGATTATGCCGCTCGCTCTATACTCGCGCTCTATCAAAGCCGCCGCCCTTGTCGGGAGCGGGCTGGCGTCATTCTCGCGTACGCGGCGTTCCGCCGAGGCCTCGATTTTAACGTTTCACGGCTTCAGTGAAAACACAGGGGATCGAGGCATTCTCGACTGGTCTCTGCACATGCGGGCTGATGCTTTCCGCAGCATTTGCTCCATGCTGGCCAAAGAGTACCGCGTGATTTCGCTGGCAGATCTCGTTGAAGCGCGCAGCCAGGGATCCGGCCTGCCTGACAATTCAGTCGTCATCACCTTCGATGACGGGTATGCATCCAACTACGAACTGGCGTTCCCTATTTTGCGGGAGTTCGGGCTGCACGCCACCATCTTCGTCGCCACGGGTTTCCTCGATGGGGTGGAAATGTTTTGGTTTCAGCGAGTTGATCTCGCGCTTGGTCGTACGCAGAAGGACCTGCTGGACTGGAAGATCAATGGGAAAAAGCTGCGCCTCTACCTCGGCACGTACGAGTTGCGTCAGCAGTCGCTGATGAAGCTGCTGCCGGAACTCAAGGAACTGCCGGACGCAGATTTGCTGGGCGAGGTGGACCGTTTGGAGGAGGCGCTGGAGGTCAAAGCGCCCACTTTCAGTGATCTACCCAAAGCCATGCGCCCGATGACGTGGGAGATGGCATGTGAAATGTCCCTCAGCGGCCACGTGGACATCGGCGGTCATACGCACACGCATCCCATTCTGGCGCGTTGCGATGTCATGGCAATGCGTGCGGAAATTGCCACCTGCCGTGATCGCATACACGCCGAGCTCGGTGAACTGCCCTTTGCATTTGCCTATCCCAACGGCGGGCCGGACGATTTTACCCGCGAAACACTCATGCTCGTGCGAGAAGCGGGGTTCAAAGCGGCCTGTACGACGATCTGTGGTCGGGTCCATGACACCGTCTCGATGCACCAGCTGCCACGCTACGGCTCCCCTGAATCCGTGTTGGAGGCGAAAGCCACGGTGTCTGGCGCGTTCGAAACCCTCAAAGACTGGCGGCAGAGCTGCCTGAAAGCGATGTCGATGATATGAGGACGATCACGCTTGCCACGAGTAACACGTTGTCGCTGCCCATCCAGCAGCCGATGCGTGCCTTCGTGGCTGCGCAAACCATGCCTGCTCCCGCACTGGATCAGCGTCCGGTCGTGCTGCATTTTGCTTACAGCATCGGTGGTGGTGGCGCGGAGGCGATGCTGATGAACCTGGCTGAGTCGCTCGATCCGGCGCAGTTCCGCACCGTCGTCGTGGCCATCAATGCCAAGCCTTGGACGCATCAGCTCAAGCGGCTGCAGGAGGCCGGGGTGAATGTGCATGACCTGGAAAGCACCACCTATCTCAATCCGCGCACACTCGCGAGACTGCATGCTGTGCTGCGTGCTGAACGCCCCGACATCGTGCAAACATGGACACATCACGCTGATCTCGTGGGTGGCTGGGCAGCGCGGGTGGCTGGAGTGCGCAAAATCGTCTGGAGCATTCACTGCCGCGAAATCCACCGCAACCCCGGCGACAGCGATGGCAAGATGGCGCTCTTTCGCCGTGCGCTAGCCTTCAGCTCGCGTTTTATTCCACGGCGCATCATTTCCTGCTCTGCCACCGCCATCGAAGACCACGCCGCCATCGGCTATCCGCGCGCCAAAATGCGCTGGATTCCCAATGGCATCAACGCGGAACGCTTTGTGCCAGACACGGATGCCGGGCTGGACACGCGCGCCGAACTGAAACTGCCACCTACGGCGCCGGTGATCGGATTCGTCGGGCGCTTTCATGAGATGAAGGATCTGGTGACCTTCCTGCGCGCAGCGGCCTTGCTACAGACCCGGGTACCGGAGGCACACTTTGTTTTTTGCGGCGGAGTCGAAGTCGAACTGGGCGAAGTGGAGCGTGAGCTGCTGGCCATGCTGCCGCAGCGTCAGCAGGTGCGTTTTGATTCTTTCCGTGCCGATCCATGGCGTTTGTATCCTGCGCTGAGTGTGTTCTCGCTTTCCTCGCGCACTGAGGCGTGTCCGATGACCATCATTGAGGCGATGTCCTGCGGTGTGCCGTGTGTCACCACGGATGTGGGTGACTGCGGACGACTGCTGGAGGGTGTCGGACAGGTCGTGCCCATGCGTGATCACTCCGCGCTGGCCAGGGCTTGGGAACAGGCGCTGCAGCTTGGCGCTGCAGAGCGTGAAGAAATCGCCCGGAAGTCGCGCCAGCGGGTGTTGGAGAAATTTACCATCGCCCATGCCGCACGGCAGTATGCGGAAACCTATGCCGAGCTCGTGGAGGTGAAGTCTTGAAAGCGCTTCTGCTGCTCCTGGCATTGACCACCCATGCGGCTGCCCAGCCGGTGAAAGTGTCGTTTTGCGATGGCATGACCCGCATTTCTCGTGACGGCGCTGCACCGACGGCAGCCACGAACACCCTGTACGCAGCGCGCGGAGAGTGGGAGCCACTGCAGATCATCGTCACCGCCACGCCGGAGCAGCTTAAAACGATTCAGGTGATCGCCACGGGGATCGTCAAGAATGATTCTCCTGCTTTGCTGCCGGCCCCGAAGGTGCTGCGTGAGCACTATGTGCGCGTCACCAAATCCACGCCGATGGCACCGCTGCCGCCGGGCGATTATCCGGATGCCCTGGTGCCGCTGGACATGCCTGCGCAGGAGCTCAGCGGTATTGAAGTGGTGAATCAACCTTACTGGGTGGATGTCTTTGTGCCTTACACGGCTGCACCGGGGGCATACACCGGCGAAGTGAGGTTCGAGTTTGCCGATGGCATGAAAGCCATCGCCAGCTACACGCTCAATGTGTGGGATTTTGACCTTCCCGTGGTGCCGAAGCTGCGTACCTCGATCATGACCACGGTGCGTCACGTCGCGCAGGTGCATGGTCTGGAGTATCATGACAACGCACCTTCACTGGCGCATGCGGGTCTGCTCAATGCCTATTACGACCTGCTCGCCGAACATCGGCTCAGCGTGGATCAAATCTACGGCAGCTATCCTGACGCCGGCACCGGCAAGCTGGATGAAGACAAGGTGGAACGGGCGCTGAGGAAGCACCTGCTGCACCGCCATTGCAACAGCATCGGCCTGCCGATCTGGCCGCAGTGGCCGTTTAAAGATCCCCTGGGCGAGGACCGCGCTGCGGCGATGAGCTATGTCGCGCAATGGATGAAGCTGCTGGCCAAAATTCACTGTGAGTCGCGCGGCTATGTCATCATGGGAGATCTGGATGAGCCGAACGACGAGGCGGCTTATGCCACGGTGCGTCGCTGGGGTGAGTTCTTCAACGAGGTGGAAAAAAAACACGGCGTGCGTGTGCCGCTGCACGTCACCGAGCAGCCGACAGCCGAAAAGGCGGCATGGGGTTCTCTTGCCGGTGCGGTGGACATCTGGGTGCCGCATTTCAGCGAAGTGTGGAAAGACATGGAATGGGCCGGTGGCAAGCATGACATCGCTCTGCGTCGTCAGGCGGGAGAGGAAGTCTGGGCCTATGCGGCGCTGGTGCAGATGCCGGTGGCCTGGGAAGAGCAGCACGGCAGGCCCAAGCAGCTCACCAACAGCTTCCCGCCCGTGTGGGCGCTTGATTATCCGCCGATGGCGCATCGCATTGTCGGTTGGTTGTTTCCGAAGCACGGCATCACCGGCTTTGATTACTGGGACACGATCTTTGCCGCTGAAGGCGTCGATGTCTGGCAGGATGCGGGCACTTTCAAAACGCCCGATGGTGCGACTTACAATGGCGACGGCTCCTACATCTATCCTGCCACGGAGAAACGTCAGGGCCGCAATGCTCCGGTGGCGTCCATGCGTCTGAAATGGCTGCGTGAGACAGTGGAGGACTACGATTACCTGATGCTGGCGCGTCAACTGGGCCTCGAAGATGAGGCACGTCGCTTGACGGCCAGTTTTGCGCGTGGCTTTGGCGACTGGGATGACAATTCCGGCGTATTGCTGAAGGTGCGCCAGCAACTGGGTGCGCTGATTGAATCCGCCCAGCAACGCAAACAAACAGCCGCCGTGCCGACAGGAGGTGCCAAGTGACTACGACCATGTTTCTTCACAAACTGCGCCGTGATGCGGCCGATTCCATCCAAGCACCGCGTCGTGGCGTGCTTACGCTCGAAATCGTGCGCGATGAAGCGGGGTTCCTCGCGCTGCAGCCGTTCTGGGACGTACTGGTCGATCAGATGGCTACGCGTTCGCCATTCGTGCGCTGGGACTGGATGAGCTTGTGGTGGGAAGAGTGCCGTAAAGAGGCGCGGCTCGTCATTGGCGTGCTGCGTGATGCCGAAGGTATTCCGCAGGCCATCGCGCCGCTCATGCTCGCCTCTGAACCGGATCGGGTGCGCAAGCATCTTGTGACCTTGACCTTTCTGGCCGGGTTTGGAGAGGCGCATGGGGAGCGGATGGACCTCATCGTGCCCGCTGGCCAGGAGGATGAGCTGACACCTCAGCTCTGCCGCGTGTTCAAGCTGCTGCAGCGTGAATGCGACAATGTCCGGCTCGATCATCTGCCCGAAGAGTCTCCCAACAGGCCCCATCTCCTTGCAGGGCTCAAGGAGGCGTTCAGCCATGCTGGAGTGCTGAACCGCCAGATCTGCCGCTTCATTCATGTGCCTGCTTCGTGGGAAGAATTCGATACACGCCACAGCTCCAAATGGCGTAATTTGCTGCGCCGCGGTCTCCGGGCGTTTAAGGAAGAGCATGCAGGCATGTCCACGCTAGTCGATGAGCGCACGGACATTGCCAAAGCGATGAAGGAGTTCCGAGACCTGCACGCCATGCAGTGGGCGGAGGGAGTCAGCAGCTTCACCACGGAAGCCTCCTGGCGTTTTCACCAGCGCTTGGCGGCGCGCTGGCTGCCGCAGCAGCGCGCATGGATGCCCTTGCTCGAAGCCGACGGTAAACTGGTCGCCGCACTGTACGGCTTCGTTGAGCGCGAGCAGTTTTTTCAGTTTCAGTCGGGCTGGGACCGCTCCCTGGCAAAGATTTCCCCGGGGAAGCTGGTCATCCGCTGGACCCTTGAATGCTGCATGCAGCGCGGCCTGCAGGTGTTTGACATGCTGCCCAGCGACTACGAATACAAACGCCAGTGGTGTGACGGGGTACGCTGGCTGGTCGATCTCGAAGGTTTCAATCCGGCAAGCTGGCGCGCCACTGCCTTTCGTGCTCTGCGCACCGTGCGCCGCTGGCTTCCACGTTCCAATTCTTCAGTGGTGATCAGTCCCAACGATTCTCAGGAGGGGAATGAACCTGGTCTCCCTCCAGCTGCTTAATACACTCATATGGCCATTTCCTACAGCATCCAGCCTTCGAACGCCGCCCCACCGGACGGTTTTGGAGCGATGCTTGCCCTCCCACCAGCGCGTGGACTGGTGCCAATGGCTCCATCCATGACCATGCCTGCGCATCCGGGCATGTCGCCGGTGTTTGATCCACGTGCCTTCCTGCCGCCGATCAATCCGCAGGATTTTGAGGTGCAGTCGCTCATCAGTCTTGTGGATGTCATCGGCTACATCCGCAAGCGCTGGCTGCGGGCTGCCGTGCTGGGCCTCATGCTCGCGGCGTTCACGTTTTATTACCTCGGCATGGGGGTGAAGATTTACGAGGCGGAGTCGCAGCTGCTGCTGCGCATTCAGGATGCCAGTCCGGTTGACATTGTTGGCTCGGTCTCCCGTGGTCCTGGGGAGTTGAGCGCAGTGCAGTTGATCAACAACCACCGTGCGGAACTGCTCTCCCGGCGCTACCTGAGTTATCTATTCGACCACTTTCCGGCGAAGGAGCGTGATGCGCTTCTGGATCGTGAGGCGCACTCGCTCAGTCGCAAGGATGAGCTGATGAAACTGCTGGGACTGTACAAGCCGGGCAAGCTCGGTGATCCACGTGAGCGGTTCATCAACCTGATGATCAGCAATGCACGAGTGGAGCCGCTCAAGGAATCGCACGTGCTGCGGGTGCAGATTCGCGACCGTGATCCGCAGACTGCCGCCGATCTCGCCAACCAATACACGGAAGAGTACACCCGCTACGTGGCCGAGGAGGAAGGCCAGCTCAGTGCGAACACCTCCGCCTTCCTCGAAACACAGTCGGGGGAGCTGCTGAAGAAACTGCGAGAATCGGAGCGGAAGCTCGCGGAGTACCGCAAAAGTCAGGGGATCATGGAAGATGTCGATTCCAAGGATGTCTCCAACGACAAGGTGCGCCAGCTTAACGTCGCGATCACGGAAGCTGACCTCAAGCTCACCCGCGCCAAAAGTGATCTCAATGATCTTGTGGCTGCGCAGAAGGTCGGGCGTGACCTGACCGAACTTCGGCTGTTTGCAGACAACCCGGATGTGAATTTCATTCGCAAGCAGCTTGATGCAAAGATAGCCGAACGTGCGCCTCTGGAGGCCACCTGCGGCCGCAAACACCCACGCATGATCGGGCTGACGAATGAAATCGAAGCGCTGCGCGGGTCGCTGGCTCGTGCGATCAGCTCCGTGGGTGGGATGATCCAGGCCGAGGTGGAGTCCCAGGAGCGCCAGCTTGCTGACTACCGCCGCCAGCTTGAGGAAGCACGTGGCGTGGCGCTTGACGTCGATGGCAAGAACGTGCAGCAGAGCCTGCTGCGCGACCAGGTGCGAATGGACCGCGATCTCTATGAAAAAATCGAGATGCGCCGCAGTCAGGCAGCACTCACGGGCCAGTTCCGTGACAGCGGCCTGCTGCGTGTGGCGGATGTGGCAACGGTGCCGGAAAAACCTGTGAAACCGAGCAAGCCCATCGCCGCCTTGGCTGCTGTGATGCTGTTTGGTCTGACCTTGATCGGCCTGCCCGTGGGCTGGGGAATTTTTGACGATCATGTGAAGAAGCTTTTCAGCCCCAAAGTGGAAAAGCCAGCGATGCAGGATCAAACGCAGCACACCGCTTATGGCTATGGCTATCCGGCTCAGCAGGCACCACGCCCTGCTTCTCCCTTTGCCATCGCCACACCTGCCGCGCCGGCCTTGCCTGCTGCGGAGCGCCAGCCGCCGGTGATGAATCGTCCGGCGCCAATGCCGCCGCAATCGCGCCAGATGCCGGTGATCAAGCCTGCCAATGGTGAAACCACCATTTTGGCCCGTCTCCCCTATGTGCAGGGATCAAGCCCGGAAGCCATGCTTTCGGAACTGCTGAAACCGGAACCTATCGGCGCTTCAAGTGCGCTGCATCAGCTCACCAGCACGCTTGAACAACAAGCCATGAACCGCAGCGGCACTGCCGGGGTGATTCTCATCACGAGTGCGGGCACCGGAGATGGCAAAACCCTGGTATCCGCCGCGCTGGCCGCCGCCTTCTGCCACCAAGGCCGCCGTGTGTTCATGATGGAGTGCAATCCGTCCTCCCCCACGCTGCATCAGTGGTTCCCACGGGCCGTGCAGGGCTACGGCGCTTATGCCAGCAATCTGGAGGCCCTTCGCTACGGTCACAGCAATCTCTTCCTCCTCCCCGGCTGCGATCTGCCCGCGCACGCCACCAACGAACTGCTCGACGGCTACCGCAGCTGGATCGAGCGTGCGAAAACGGAAGTGGACTGGATCATTCTCGATGCTTCTCCGCTGCTGAAGAGCTTTGCCAACGTCGCTCCGCTGGCTCCGCTCGCGACCGATGTACTCATCGTCAACAATCCTGCCAAAACCACACCCGCCCAGCTGCGTGCCGGTCTGGCGCTGCTGCAGCCGATGATGTCATCGAGTGCGCTGAGGGGCATGGTGGTAAACGGGGGGTAGAGGTCTCACGATCTAATGTGCGCCCGCCGCGCTTGAGCCTGAGGTCTTCGAGCACAGAAAGATCAGAGGGATCATGGCGAACAGCAACAGGCCGGCGACTTCGAAACAGTTGTTGTAGGCGAGAATGAAGGCCTGTTTGCGAACGGTGGTGTCGAGGAGCTGGATGGCGCGGTCTTGCGCGCCAACGGCATCGATTCCTTGGGAGATCAGGTTTTGGGCGATCGTGGCCAGGCGGTCGCGGGTGAGCGGATTGTAGAGGCTGATGGCTTCACCGAGATGGTGGGAATGAAAGTGCTCGCGCTGCGTCAGGAGCGCGGAGAGCAGGGCGATGCCGATGGAGCCGCCGAGATTGCGCAGCATGTTGAAGAGACCCGAGGCGCTGGCGGCGTTCTGCGTCTCGATGCCGCCGGTGGTGATGAGTGACAGTGGGACGATGGTGCAGGTGAGGCCGATGGCGCGGATGATCTGCGGCAGCACGAGCTGATCGTGCGCGGTTTCGGCGGTCATGCCGCTCATCATCATGGCGCTGAGGCCGAACATGCCGAGGCCGAAGGCAACGACGGCGCGCTTGTCGATCCACTTCATCAACACCGGCATGAAGGGCATGACCACGAGCTGTGGCAGGCCGACCCACATCATCGTGCTGCCGATCTGCATCGCGTTGTAACCCTGAATCTGGACCAGATAAACGGGCAGCAGGTACATGAAACCGTAGAGGCAGAGGCCGAGGACGAGATTTACCATGCTGCCGAGGAGGAAGTTCCGGCGGGCAAAGAGGCGAAGATTCACGATCGGCGTGATTTTCTTGCGCATCAGTTCGATGATCACGAAGACCGGGAGCGCGATGGCGGTGATGATGGCGAGCCGCGTGATGTAAACCGAGCCGAACCAGTCTTTGCGGGTGCCCTCTTCCAAGAAGACGGTGAGCGAGCCGAGGCCGAGCGCCATGAACAGAATGCCGGTCCAGTCGCCTTTTTTCAGCATGGGCAGGCGCATTGGGGAGGCATCGAGACCGTAGGCAATCGCGGAGATGAGGATGATGCCTGGGACGAGGTTGATGTAGAAGATCCAAGGCCAGGAATAGTTCTCGGTGATCCAGCCGCCGATGGTGGGTCCGATGGCGGGTGCAAACATCGCGCTGAGTCCGAAGAGCGCGAAGCCGACGGCCTGTTTGTTGGCAGGCAGCTTGAGGAGGATCAGAGTGGACGCCATGGGGATGAGCGCGCCGCCGGTGAAGCCTTGCAGGGCGCGGAAGACGATCATGCTCGGCAAATCCCACGCGAAGCCGCAGCACATGGAAAAGATGAGGAAGAACAGGCTGTTCCAGATGAGATAGCGCCGCATGCCGAAGACCTGCGCCAACCAGCCGCACAGCGGGATGACGATGATTTCCGGGACGAGGTAGGCAAGCGACACCCAAGAGCCTTCATCAAGCGTGGCACCGATGCCGCCGGTGATGTTTTGCAGCGATGAATTGGAAATCTGGATATCGAGCACCGCCATGAAGGCTCCGAGCAGCGCTCCTAGCACGGCGATCCAGTTGCGCAGATTGGCGCGCGAGGCGGCGGCTGTATCGTTCAGCGGAATTGAGGCTGTGAGGATGCTGGTCATGGCGGTGAGGGATTGAAGATTGGACCGGGAGCGGGGTTCAAGGCTTCACGCGGACGGTGGCGACGACGGAAAGGCCGGGAGAGATCTGGCTGGCGAAGGCTTTGGCCTCCGATTCATCGAGCAGGATTTTCACTGGCAGGCGCTGGACGATCTTGGTGAAGTTTCCGGTCGCATTGTCGGGGGGCAGGAGGGTGAACTTCGCGCCGGTGCCTGGGGCAAAGCTGTCCACGTGGCCGCTAAAACGTTGGCCGTGAATGGCGTCGATGCTCAGCTCCACGGACTGGCCGGCGCGCATTTGGGAGAGCTGGTTCTCTTTGAAGTTGGCGACGATCCAGTTGTCCCGGGACACGATGGCGAGCAACGCCTGGCCGGGCTGCACATGCTGGCCGGTCTGGACCGTGCGTTTGCCCACGCGGCCTGCATCCGGTGCACGCAGCACGGTATAGGAAAGCTGGAGCTCGGCGTCTTCGACCACTGCCTGCGCGTGATCCCGGCCTGCGGTGGCGGCTATGAGATCCGCTTCGGCGGCGCGCACTCCTGCGGCGGAGGCATCCTGGGAGGCGACTGCGGCGGTGTGGTTCGCAGTGGCGGAGTCAAAGGCAGATTTAGCACCGTCGAGGTCCTGACGGGAGATGGCGCGGCCTTCGTTGGTGTAGAGCTTTTCTGCGCGATCAAAGTCGAGCCGTGCTTTTTCAAGCTGCGCCACCGTCACTCCCACCTTGGCAGCCGCCTCGCGCCCGGCGGCCTGCGCCTGTGCGAGCGCCGCTTCTGCCTGAGGGATCTGCGCAGCGGCCTGTTCCAGCGTTGTCTTGGCGAAAGCGAGCTTCATCTCGTAATCGCGTGGGTCGAGTTTCGCGAGCGGCTGACCTTTGGTGACGATCTGATTGTCTTGCACCAGGACTTCGAGCACGTCGCCGATGATGCGGCTGCTGACCGGGTGCACGTCTGCCTCAACGAAAGCGTCGTCTGTTTCCTCAAACTTTGCGGCGTAGGCCAGCCAGAAGCTGAACGCGGTGACCACCAGGGTGAGTGCGGGCACGCCGAGGAGAAGAAGCTTGGTGCGACGGCTCAGCGCCCGCCGTGGAGTGGCGGGCTTGGCGCGCGATGGCGGTTCGTCGAATTCGATTTCGGGGGCGAGTGTTTTTGGGGCAAGTGCAAGGGTGCTCATGGCTTTCTCCTGTGTTGGTTTCTGCACCATCATCCTTTGCGGCAGGCCTGCCGGACATGACTTGTTTCCTTTGCGCGTTATAGCCAAAAGCTATAAGGTGGTGGGATGGAATTGCGTCATTTGCGCTACTTCGTGGCTGTTGCGGAAGCCTTGAGCTTCAGCCGTGCGGCCACACGGCTGCGGCTGGCGCAGCCTTCGCTGAGCACGCAGATCCGCGACTTGGAGGAGGAGCTGGGTCTTGAACTGCTGGAGCGAAACCGGAATCGCGTTGCGCTGACGGATGCGGGCGCGGTATTCCTGAAAGAGGCGCGTGCGGTTCTCGCTCGGGCGGAAAAGGCCGTGGCGCGTGCGAAAGAAGCTGCGGCAGGCACCACAGGCGAACTCCGTGTCGGTTCCATGGGCCCGCTGACGATCAGTTTTCTGCCCGCCTGCCTCACCCGGCTGCATGCGGCGCTGCCGAAGGCACGGATCAGTGTGACGGAGACGGGGCCTTCTGACCAGCTCACGCAAATCTTTGCCGGGCGCATGCACATCGGGTTTGTGCCTGAAATTTTCGCGAAGCTCTCAGCTGCGAAAAAACTCACCGTGAGGGACATTCTCCGCAGTCCGCTGATTGTTCTTGTCTCCGAACACCATCCGCTGGCGAGGAAAGGCACGGTGCGAATGCGCGATCTGGAGGACGAGACGTTTCTGCACATCCTGATGTATGGCAGCGATGCACAGCGCGTTTGGACGCGGGAAATCTGCCGTAGCGTCGGCTTCATGCCGCAGTTTGGCAGTGCGGCATCGAACGCCGAAAACCTGGTCAACATGGTCGCTGCGGGGGAAGGCGTCGCGCTGATCCCGAAGATTGCGGAACGCGCCGGCACACCGGGGTGCGTACCGCTGCTGGTGACTGACAAAGGGCTGCATTACAACCTCTGCGCGGTATACGACGAGGACTTCCCTTCGGCGCTGCGCGACACGTTTCTGGGCATCGTGGAAGAGGAAGCGCAGAAAGTGGAGAAGCTAGTGGCTGAGCGGTGAATGGCGGATAGAGGCGCTTTAAGGCGCGTACTGCTGCCGCAAAGAGTCAATCAGTGCTGCAGGTTCGTTCACACTGAGCATGACGGTGTAGCCCTCCGTCGTCGGAATGCGTGCCACACGGGTTTTGTCCGTGACAAAAAGCAGCGCTTTCTCCCCATTGCGCAGTTTGAACCATCCGGCGGCGTAGCCAGGCAGCGCTGTGCCCATCGTGCGCCATTTTGGTTGATGATCCTTGTCGGTGCTCAGGTTGGTGACTACCGCCTCGTCGAGTTTGAGCGACTTGAGCGGGACCGTTCGACCATAGAGATCGCCTTGGAGTCGCAAGCCTTCGTTTGAAACCGTGAAACGCGCATGCTGCATGGACCACGCCAGCCAGACCATCAGCAACAGGACCCCAACGAGGATGAGGCTGATGATGGCAAAGAACCACAGCGATTTACTCGCGGCGGGAATCATGGGGAAGACGGTGGTAGCGTTCATAAGGAAGGATTACCGAGTAGAAATGGCTGCTTTTTCGGCGAGGGTCTTGATATGCGTGAGCACACGCAGGTGGATTTGGGAGACGGTGTGGCGGGTGACGGGCTCCCAATACCATTGAGGCCAGAGATCATGGATGAACCAGCTGGTGCCCTCGATCCGTGTGCGGCCGTCCGGAAGCGGAACGAGCACGAAACGGCCGTAGCGGGCCTCGAAGTAACCTTCGAGGTGAGGCGCATGCACCTCACCAAACGGATTCGTTTCCACCATGGAGGGTGGTGTGTGCTTCACTTCAAATTCGAGCCGTTTGCCGGGTTCCCAGGCGGTTACGACCTCCGGCATCGTGCCGGTGGAGACAATGCAGCGTCGTTTGGCACCGATACCGCTGCCGTCGATCTCGGAGGCAATGGGATAGGCCAACCCGCTTGCCAGCCAGCCCGACGGAGGTTGTTCAATAGGCGGGAACGATGGAATGAACCGCCACACGACTTCCGGCGGTGCATTGACTTCGATCGTCGTGGTCTGCTCAAGCATCGGTGGTGCTGGCCGATGCGAGGCTTCCCAGTTCATTGCCAGTGGCAGGCAGAGGATGGCAAGGCAGTGGAGCTTGTTCCGATGCGCAAGACTTCGAAACAAGGTGTCCAGGGCCCAATAGATCAAAACACCCAGTAGGGTGACCGTTGCGACCAGCGCTGCAGCCATCAAAATACAGACAAAGCCTTCGATCTTGCAGAAGATCAGCCAAAGGGCCGCCAACGCGAGAACATAGACGATGAGGCTCAAGGCATCCGCCCATTTCCAAACACGCCCACGACGATAAAGGAGAGCCAGCAGGATGCCCATGCTGAACGGCACCCCGATGAACAACGAGTAGCCGTAGTGACGAAATCCATTGGTCGCAGACACCACCGCCATCGCGGCCAATGTCGAGACGATAAAGCAGACCACGCCAAAGCCGAGCGGCTTAGGTGGCAGAGGGTCGGGAGCGGGCGCCATAAAAATGTCTCCAACTGGAGACCAATTAGAGACATTTTAGAGGCTTGGGCAATGTCACAGACGCGGAAAACGGACGTGAGCAGAGGAACGAGCTGGGGAAACTCGTTCTACGGCTTACGCGTTGGCGCGCAGGATCTGTGCGAGCACATACGGCAGAATGCCGCCGGCGCGGTAGTAGTCGATTTCGACGGGGGTGTCGATGCGGACGACGACGGGGACGTCGAAGCTGCTGCCGTCGGCCTTGTGGACGCGGAGGGTGGCTTCGCTCATGGGCTTGAAGTCGTTGCTGAGGCCCAGGAGGTCGAAGGTGGCATCGCTGAGGTCCTTGACCTTGTCGTAGTCAGCCTTGTCCTTGAAGTTGCAGGGCAGGACGCCCATGCCGACGAGGTTGCTGCGGTGAATACGCTCGAAGGACTTGGTGATGACGGCTTTGACGCCGAGCAGACGGGTGCCTTTGGCGGCCCAGTCGCGGCTGGAGCCCATGCCATAGTCTTCACCACCGAGGATGATGCTTGGCGTGCCAGCGGCCTTGTAGGCCTCGGCTGCGTCATAGATGCTCATCTCGGTGCCCGCAGGTTGCAGGAGGGTGTCGCCACCTTCCTTGCCACCCAGCATGAGGTTCTTGATGCGAACGTTGGCGAAGGTGCCACGGGTCATGACGAGGTCATTGCCACGGCGGCTGCCGAAGCTGTTGAAATCAGCCTGTGTGACACCGTGTTCGAGCAGGAAGCGGCCGGCGGGGCTGGCCTTCTTGATGGCGCCTGCAGGGCTGATGTGGTCGGTGGTGACGGAGTCGCCGAAGATGCCGAGGGGACGTGCGCCCTTGATCTCGGTGATGTCGCCGGGGGTCATGCTGAAATCAGCGAAGAACGGCGGATGCTGAATGTAGGTGGACTTGCCGTCCCACTCGAAGACTTCGCCGATGCCGCCCTGGATCTCGTTCCACTTCGGATTCTGCGAAGCGAAGTCGGTGTAGAGCTTGCGGAAGACATCCGGGGAAAGCGCAGACGCCATCGCATCGCGCACTTCTTTGAGCGTGGGCCAGATGTCCTTCAGATACACGCCGCTGCCGGGAACGAGCTCGTCTTGGCTCAGATCAATATCGACTGTACCAGCGATGGCGTAGGCGACCACAAGCGGGGGGCTCATGAGGAAGTTGGCCTTGATGCTCTGATGCACGCGGGCTTCGAAGTTGCGATTGCCGGAGAGCACGCTGGCAGCCACGACATCCTGGCCTTTGACGACGTCTTCGATGCCTGCATCGAGCGGGCCGGAGTTGCCGATACAAGTGGTGCAGCCGTAACCAACGGTCTGGAAGCCAAGCTTGTCGAGTTCGACCTGGAGGCCGGTTTTCGTGAGGTAATCAGTCACCACACGGGATCCTGGCCCGAGGCTGGTTTTGACGGAAGGCTTCACGGTGAGGCCCTTGGCGTTCGCTTTCTTGGCGAGGAGCCCGGCAGCGAGCATGACGCTCGGATTGCTGGTGTTTGTGCAGCTCGTGATGGCGGCGATGAGCACGCTGCCGTCGGTGATGCTGTCTTTGATGCCACCTTTGGAATCGACGGTGACTTCGAAGGAGGTCTTGTCGGAAACGACATCGATACCTGCAGAAGCGCCATAGGCTTCTGTGCCGACGTTGCCGACCGCGTTGCCAAGGTGCTCGACCACCTGAGAGGTTGAAGCCTTGCCAAAGCCGCCGGCTTTCACATCGGCAGCGAGGAGTTCATTGAATTTGGATTTCAAAGCAGGCACTTCGATGCGGTCCTGCGGGCGTTTCGGGCCGGAAACGCAGGGGACGACGGTGCTGAGGTCCATCTCCATCTCGGTGGTGAATTCGATGCTGCCTTTCTCTGTGGGGATGCCCCACATGCCCTGAGCCTTGTAGTAATTGGTGACCGTGGTGCAGAGCTCTTCAGTGCGGCCAGTACCACGCAGGTAGGCGATGGTTTCTTCATCCACGCCGAAGAAGCCCATCGTGGCGCCATATTCAGGAGCCATGTTGGCGATGGTCGCACGGTCGGTGACAGGCAGGCTGACTGCGCCGGGGCCGTAGAACTCCACGAATTTGCCGACGACACCGAGCTTGCGCAGCTTCTGGGTGACTTCGAGCACGAGGTCCGTGGCGGTGACGCCTTCTTTGAGCGCGCCTTTGAGGTAAACACCAACGACTTCCGGGACAAGGAACGTGACCGGCTGGCCGAGCATGCCTGCTTCAGCCTCAATGCCACCCACGCCCCAGCCGACAACGCCGAGGCCGTTGATCATGGTGGTGTGTGAATCGGTGCCGACGAGGGAGTCGGGATAATAAACGCCGTCTTTTTCGAGCACGCCCTTGGCGAGGTACTCGAGATTCACCTGATGCACGATGCCGATGCCTGGAGGCACGACCTTGAAGGTGTCGAAGGCCTGCTCACCCCATTTAAGGAACTGGTAGCGCTCCTTGTTGCGCTCAAATTCCAGCGCGAGGTTCTGATTCAGCGCATTCTGCGTGCCGGCGAAGTCCACTTGAACGCTGTGATCGACAACGAGATCGACGGGAACGAGGGGCTCGACCATCTTCGGGTTCTTGCCGAGTTCTTTCACCTTCGAGCGCATGGCGGCCAGATCAACGAGAAGGGGCACGCCGGTGAAGTCCTGCAGCACGATGCGGGCGACGGTGAAGGGGATCTCATACTCACCCGGGTTCTTCGCGTTCCAGTTCGCGAGGTTTTTGACGTCCGCCTCAGTGACCTTCTTCCCATCCAGATTACGCAGCAGGGACTCCAGCACGATGCGGATGGACACTGGCAGACGAGAGACATTGCCTACACCGGCACTTTCAAGAGCGGGAAGAGAGTAAAATTTGCCGGGAGCGCCGGAGCCAGTGGTGAAGGTGAGTGGTGTGTTCATTGGAATGGGGTAGCGACCAACGAAATAGCAAGAGTAGCACGAATGACACCACTTTTTTGTCCTCGCTCACATACAGGACAAGGCACGTCAGAGTCCAAAGCGTCCCAAAGCGGGACAGCTGTTATCGTCCTCTAAAGAAGAATAGGGAGACAGAGGTCGCAGCACACAGTCGCGTCTCACTAATGAGGACAGCGCCCAGATCAGGCGGTACCAACGGTGTTTTAGAGTCGGACGAGAGGCACCCATATTGACGCATGTTTTTGATGGCTCATGTGCAGAAGCGAATGCCTGTCGACATTGAGCTTAATCATGGATGAAATCGAGCGGAGTGAAGAAAATGCGTGATGCACGCGCAGCAGGGTGAAGTTTTTGGATCGATGCCTTGATGAGATGATCAGCAGGCTTCAAACGCGAGGCTTCGTGAGCGCTCAAAATGACGTGTTTACGTAGACAAAACGTCGTTTTTTGAGTGTCGGTTTTACAGGCAATAACAACACGGGATCAAAGGCGATGTAGGGGGCGCCAATCGGCACCAAAGGGCCCAATGGATGCCTCGGACGAAAGTTTTTTGCAAAAAACAGCACAATGATGTTGCACCATCTCTGACCTGCGTTACTCTCCTAACCCGCAGCGAAAAACGCGGGCTGAGAAAAAGAAGATTGAGAAGCGAAAAGCGGCTCATGAAACTTGGAATCAGAAACGA
>Ga0123337_10000313_pt1 | contig 88016 bp, 72 predicted proteins | sample frozenSSSSmetaG_FD_89792 | JGI IMG/M metagenome (GOLD analysis project Ga0123337, IMG submission 89792) | Glacier valley bacterial and archeal communities from Borup Fiord, Nunavut, Canada, to study Microbial Dark Matter (Phase II) -... | ecosystem: Environmental > Aquatic > Freshwater > Ice >...
ACTCAAAAGCAAACTCAGTGTAAAGCGTATGACGGTCGTTAATCTGTCGGGCAGTGGCCGCAAGACCCAGGGGCGGCTCAGCTACCCAACCACAGGCACCATGACTATTTCTGTGTAGGGGCTTGTACCGAGCAAACCTCCGTTCATATAGATAATCGTCGGTTTCTAATAAATCTTTTCAGCAATCCATCCTGCTGGGTGAAATTTATATCAATAAACTGACAAAGTATCAAATTATCCACTCATGGACAGAGCCACTACGCAACTTAGCGCACTCATTGAGCAGAAGATCGGACAGCGGGACTATCGCGCCGGAGAAGAGTTTTCGGTAGCCTTGTTCCAGTTGTACAGTGAACCCAAAGATTACGATCCGCAGGCTATGCTCAACGCCCTAAGCCTCAACATCACTGATATTGCCTATCTGAATCAGTTGCCTGCCGAACGCTTTGTTGAGTTACTGGTACTCATGCATGGGCTGGAAAAACGGGTATCGCCTTCGGTGCTGTTTACCGATTTTTACGAGGCTGTTACTGAAATTGGTATCCGCCAGGTTCGCACGGCAAACTGGAGTTTTTCAAGTGGCGTATCCAGTATACTGTCCTACTTCACCCTCGCAGACGGTTTGGACAATCGCCATGTTTACCTGGAGAAGATACTGCATGCTTTCGATACAGTCTTGACAAGCGGCACTGGAGATGCAGATATTGATCAAAAAACCAGCGACCTACTATGTGATTACAGCCTGGCTACCGGGATTACCGGCGTGTTGATCTCTCTCCTGAAAGCCTGTCGGTATACGAAAGATAACGAACGTATAGGTAATACCGTTCAAAGAATTTCCTGTTGGGTCGAGACTCAGATGAATGTCATTAAAGATAATATTATTGACGTTAACTGGGAGTTAGCAAGCATGGCATTCTTTCCGACCAGCATTGAACAGGCTGATGATCTTGTGCAGGTGAGTAATGAGCTTACCTGGTCCGATGGCGATTTAGGGCACGTATTTTTGTTGTACCTGGCCGCCGATTTCTGGCAGGACTCCGATTATTACCGCCTTGCTGAACGAATAGGGATGTATACGCTGCTGCGGAAGGATTTTGCCAGTACGGGTATCAGCCATTCCAGTTTCAAGAGAGGATCAGCCGGCCTTGTTTACACCTATGATGCCTTGTGGCGATACTCTAAAAACAGCAAGTATCAGCAGGGAGCGGCTTTCTGGTATCAGCAAACCATTGACTTGCTTGCATCAGATGTGCTCGACAGCTACTATGAACAATCATTTTTTAGCTTGTTCGACGGCGTCATCGGTACGGCACTAATCGAAGAAGCCGTAAGAAAAGGCACCGGAAGAGAAGACTGGATGGATATGATGCTGCTTTGACCTTTCAAATCAATTAACCCTGTACGTATGGAAACGTTAGACCGACCGATCACCTACCGGGTTATCAGTCACCAGAAACGAATGCTGGCTGACATTGCGACGCCTGTTAGTATCTACCTCCGTATTCGCGACCGATTCGTCAATAGTATTATGCTCGAAAGCTCCGACTATCACGGTCGTAACAACAGCTTTTCATATATATGCTTCGACTCAGTGGCCCGGTTCGAATACAACGCGGGTACGTTGGCAACCACATTGCCCGGCCAGCGGTCGGCCACAAGCGAAACCATTGCGCCCGACCATCTTATTGGCGCATTACAGGACTTCAAAAGCAAGTTTTTACCCCAGGAAAACAAACATCCGTTCATCACCAACGGGCTGTTTGGGTACCTGTCTTACTCGGCCATCGAGAGTTTCGAAGACATTGTCCTGACGTCTGAAACAACCGAAGAAACAAATATTCCCACGGCGGTATTTCATGCCTATCGCTACGTAGTGGCGATCAACCATTTTAAAGACGAACTCTATCTTTTCGAGCATAATTACGTAACCGATGATGATTCTGAGCCGGTTAGCAACCTGGAGCAGATTGCGACCCTGATTACAAGTCGGAATTATACGGCCTATTCATTTTCGGTAACTGGCTCCGAAACATCCAACTTCAGTGATCCTCAATTTCGGGCCGTTATTCAGAAAGGCAAAGATCATTGCCAACGGGGCGATGTATTTCAACTGGTACTGTCCCGGCGGTTTTCACGACCGTTTCAGGGCGACGAATTCAATGTGTACCGGGCCTTGCGCTCGCTGAACCCCTCACCCTACCTGTTTTATTTCGATTACGGCAACTATAAGCTATTTGGCTCTTCGCCCGAATCGCAGATTGTGGTCAAAAAACAACGTGCCACCATCTATCCCATTGCCGGTACGTTCCGGCGAACGGGCGACGATGCGGCTGATGCCGAGCTGGCGCAGAAACTCTACGACGACCCCAAGGAGTCGGCAGAACACGTGATGCTGGTCGATCTGGCCCGCAACGACCTAAGTCGCAACTGCGACGTAGTCGAAGTAGAAACCTTCAAAGAGGTGCAGTATTACTCGCACGTGATCCACCTGGTATCAAAAGTAACCGGCCTGCTCAACGAGGACGTCGATCCCTTACAGATTGTGGCCGAAACTTTCCCGGCCGGTACGCTGTCGGGGGCACCCAAACACATGGCCATGCAACTGATTGACCGCTACGAGACCGTTAACCGCAACTTCTACGCGGGCTGTATCGGGTACATGGGCTTCGATGGCGAGTTTAATCAGGCCATCATGATCCGAACGTTTCTAAGCAAGGGCAACACACTTTATTACCAGGCCGGTGCCGGTATTGTGGCCAAGTCGGTAGTCGAGAACGAGTTGCAGGAAGTACACAACAAACTGGCCGCCCTGCGGATGGCCATTGAACAGGCCGAAGCGATCTGATCCATTCGTCCAACGCCAGCCGTCGGACAGTAAACGCGACATGACCCAATGAAACTCCTCGTCCTGGATAATTACGACTCATTCACCTATAACCTCGTGTATATGCTGCGGGGGCTGGGCTGTCGGCCGGTGGTAGTACGCAACGACAAGATAACCCTGGAAGAGGTAGGGCGGTACGACAAAATTCTGTTATCGCCGGGGCCGGGCATTCCGGCGGAGGCTGGTATCATGCAGGCTGTCATTGTTGAGTATGCTGCTCAGAAAAGCATTCTGGGCGTTTGTCTGGGACATCAGGGAATTGGTGAAGTATTCGGTGCCCGACTGGACAATCTGGGCGACGTGCTACACGGCGTATCAAACCAGGCTTTTGTAACGGATCGGAGTGAGCGACTGTTTACCGGGCTATCTGACACACTGCTGGTGGGCCGCTATCACTCCTGGACCGTTTCCGAAACGTCGATCCCCGACTGCCTGACGGTAACAGCCGTCGACCAGAACGGACGCGTACTGGGCCTGTCGCACAACCGATATGATGTACGGGGTCTGCAATTCCACCCGGAGTCAGTATTAACCGAAAACGGAGTTCGGATGGTAAAAAACTGGCTGACAGCCTGACTCATCGAGTAACTACCAAATGCCCACGACTGACATGAAAGATATTCTGAACCACCTGTTTGCCTACAAAAGCCTGACCAAAGAGCAGGCCAGGCAAGTGCTACTCAACATTGGGCAGGGAGATTACAACAACAGCCAGATTGCGGCATTCCTGACGGTTTTCATGATGCGAAGTATTCAGGTAGAAGAACTGGAAGGCTTCCGCGATGCCATGATGGACATGTGTATTCCGGTGAATCTCGAATCCGACAATCTGATGGACCTGTGCGGCACCGGTGGCGATGGGAAAGACACGTTTAATATCTCCACCCTGTCGGCGTTCGTGGTGGCGGGGGCGGGTCAGCTGGTGGCCAAACATGGTAACTATGGCGTTTCCTCGGCCTGTGGCTCATCGACAGTGATGGAGCAACTGGGCTACCGGTTTACCAGCGACACGGATCAGCTTCAGCAACAACTGGACCGCGCCGGTATATGCTTTCTGCATGCACCCCTGTTCCATCCCGCCATGAAAACCATTGCCCCGATTCGGAAAGAACTGGGGGTAAAATCATTCTTCAATATGCTGGGACCTATGGTCAATCCAGCACGGCCCCACAACCAGTTAGTGGGCGTGTTTAACCTCGAACTGGCCCGTTTATATGCATATCTGTACCAGCAGACCGATAAAAAATTCATGATTCTGCACACACTGGACGGCTACGATGAAGTGTCGCTGACGGGGGCGTTCAAGATCATAACCAACCGGTCAGAACAATTGGTAGAGCCAGCCACGCTGGGGCTCGATACCTGGCGACCGGCGTCGCTGTCGGGTGGTACTACGCCCGAAGACTCGGCGCAAATCTTTATGAACGTGCTTCGCAACGAAGCGACACCCGCCCAGAAACAGGTCGTGCTGGCCAACTCGGCAATGGCCCTGCTGGTTACGCGTCGGGTATCTGCCTATGATGAGGCCGTCGATATGGCCCGGGAGTCGATTGAGAGCAAACGGGCGCTGACCTGTTTTTATAGGTTGGTGGCCTGACCGGCCAACCGGCATTGCGAGTTGCCCTGTAGTACTATCAGAAAACCCCATCCCTACCGCGATGACAATTTTAGATCAGATTGTTGCCTACAAACGCGTCGACGTTGCCAGGCGAAGAGTGTCCGTGCCTCAGTTGGTGCTGGAAGGTAGACCTGCATTCAACCGACAGCCACTGTCGGCCTGCGACGCCATCCGACGGCCCGGTTCGATGGGAATCATTGCCGAGTTTAAGCGTAAATCGCCGTCCAGAGGGGTCATCAACGCCCGGGCCGACGTTGCCGAAACCACCCAGGGGTACGCGCGGGCAGGAGCCGCCTGCCTGTCGGTGCTGACCGACGATGCCTTTTTTGGTGGAAGTCGCAAGGACCTGCAAACCGCCCGGCTGGCCAACCCCACCACACCCATTCTGCGTAAGGATTTTATCGTTGACCCCTACCAGATAATCGAGGCTAAAGCACTCGGCGCCGACCTGATTTTGCTCATCGCCACCTGCCTCTCCCGCAAAGAAGTGCTCATACTGAGCCGACTGGCCCACGACCTGGGGATGGAGGTATTACTGGAAGTACACAACGAAGAAGAACTCGACCGGACGCTGACCGACACCGTCGATATCGTGGGGGTGAATAACCGTAATCTGGCCACGTTTGCCACTTCGATTGACACCTCACTGGAGCTCATTCGGTATATCCCCAACAGCTTTATACGGGTGGCCGAAAGTGGCCTGCACGACGCTGAAACCATTATTATGCTACGACATGCGGGGTACGACGCCTTCCTGATTGGCGAAACATTCATGAAAACTATCGATCCCACAGCCGCTATGATGGCCCTGGTCGTCGACCTGGCCATTTGTACCGTACCCGAATTTTAGACTTAAGCCAAAAAACACTATGGAAACCCTGGCCCCGTCCTCGTTCAGCGTAAGTTCAACCGGTTTTTACGGTGGCTTTGGTGGAGCGTTCATACCTGAGATGCTGTACCCGAACGTAGAAGAGCTACGCCGAAATTACCTCGCCATCATAGCTGATCCGGCGTTTCAGGATGAGTTCTGGCAATTGCTCACCGACTACGTGGGGCGCCCGACTCCGCTGTTTCTGGCCCGGCGGCTGTCTGAACACATTGGCGCAACAATTTACCTCAAACGCGAAGACCTGTGCCATACCGGTGCTCATAAGGTGAACAACACCATCGGGCAGATTCTGGTAGCGCAGCGACTCGGCAAAAAGCGAATTGTTGCCGAAACCGGCGCGGGGCAGCATGGGGTGGCAACGGCCACCGTTTGTGCACTCATGAATCTGGAGTGCATTGTTTATATGGGGGCAATCGATATTGAACGCCAGAAACCCAACGTCGACCGGATGCGGATGCTGGGTGCCACGGTGGTACCCGCCCGGTCGGGGAGTCAGACGCTCAAAGATGCCACCAACGAGGCCATGCGCCACTGGATCAATAATCCCGAAGACACGCATTACATCATCGGATCGGTGGTTGGTCCGCATCCGTACCCTGATATGGTAGCGCGGTTTCAGTCGGTCATTTCAGAAGAAATTCGCAGACAGCTTTTTGCCAAAACAGGTCGTGAAACGCCCGATTATATGGTGGCCTGCGTGGGCGGAGGCAGCAATGCGGCCGGGGCTTTTTACCATTACCTCGACGAACCTGAGGTGCGGCTGGTAGCCGCCGAAGCTGCCGGTCATGGTGTAACAACGGGTCACTCAGCCGCCACCACGGCTCTCGGCAAACCAGGCGTACTTCACGGTAGCCGCACCATTCTGATGCAGACCGAAGATGGTCAGGTAATTGAACCGTATTCCATTTCAGCCGGGCTTGATTATCCGGGTATCGGACCGCTTCATGCCCATTTGTTCGATTCGGGGCGGGGTGAGTTTTATCCCATTACCGACGGGGAGGCCCTGGCGGCTGGCTTTCAGCTTAGCCGGCTGGAGGGTATCATTCCGGCCCTCGAATCGGCCCATGCACTGGCCGCTTTGCCCAAAATGAACCTGCAACCCAACAACGTGGTGGTGGTTTGCCTGTCGGGGCGGGGCGACAAGGATTTGAGTACATACGTGAAGTATCTACCGTAGCGGACGGCTGTACCTTACTCCAACAACAGACCATGCAAAATCGTATCACCAGATTATTCGCGCAGAAAAGCGAGCAACTGCTAAACGTTTATTTCACGGCGGGTTTCCCCAGCCTGAACGATACCCTGCCGATACTACAAAGTCTGCAACGGGCTGGCGTCGATCTGGTGGAAATCGGTATGCCCTATTCCGATCCGGTGGCCGACGGCGAAACCATTCAGCAAAGCAATGGCCGGGCGTTGAGCAACGGTATGTCGCTGAAACTACTTTTCGAGCAACTGGCCGACTGTCGGACCGGAAGTAGTGGCCTTCCACCGGTTAACATCCCTATTTTACTGATGGGTTACATCAATCCCGTATTGCAATTTGGGGTAGAGGCATTCTGCCAACAGTGTCGGGAGGTTGGCATCGACGGGGTTATCCTACCCGACCTGCCCCTCGACTTGTACCTGACCGAATACGCGCCCACCTTCCGAAAATACGGTGTTCTGAGCATCCACCTCATTACACCCCAGACCTCCGAGGCCCGCATCAGGCTTATCGATCAGGCATCGGAAGGGTTTATCTACATGGTTTCGTCGGCCAGTATTACGGGTTCTGTGCAGGGCATCGACGATCCGTTACAAACCGCGTATTTTCAACGAATTCAGGCCATGAACCTGCGCCAGCCCCGGCTGATCGGGTTTGGAATCAACAACCACGACACCTTCCAGCGAGCCTGTCGATACGCTAACGGAGCCATTATCGGCAGTGCGTTTATCCGGTATCTGGAAGCTGAGCCGGTAACTGCTTCATCTATCGAAGAATTTGTGTATATGGTTCGTGGTCAGGCCATTCTGGCCGATGCGAACTAAGGAATTATTCTCTAAAAACTGATCTCAACATATCCATGCCTTGTGAGGGTGAGTTTTAGTCTGTTTCAGCCCTTCCTCCCACTTAGTGGATGATGGTCTTTGTATTATCTCAACTTAAGCAATGTCAATGATCATGCGAGTCGTTTTACTGGTTTTACTCTGTACATTGAGCGTTGAGGCAGTACGCGCCCAAACACCGGGGCGACTGATTCTTAAAGGCACTGTGGCTGATACTGCGGGGGCTGCTTTGCCCGGTGCTACCATTCTGCTGTCGGCCCCTGCCGATTCAACGCTTGTCAGCTACGCGCGTTCGGGCGAGCAGGGCGCGTTCGAGATCAAAAATGTACGCCGGGATACCTATCTGCTTAAGGTGGCTTACGTTGGCTTTTTCCCGTACCAGAAAATCATTGAACCGGGTGGAGAGACGATCTTCGATGTCGGCATGATTACGCTCAAGCCCATTGTCAAAGAACTCTTCGAGGTAGTAATACGAACGGCTAAAGCCCCTATGACTATCAAAGGCGATACCATTGAGTATAATACCAGTTCGTTTAAAGTGCCCCCCGGTTCTACCGTCGAAGACCTATTACGTCGACTTCCCGGAGTGCTGGTCGATCCCGATGGTAGCATTAAAGCGCAGGGGCAGGATGTGAAACGGGTAACGGTTGATGGAAAATCATTCTTTGGCACCGACCCCAAATTAGCAACCAAAAACCTGGCTGCCGACGCGGTATCGAAAGTGCAGATTTTTAACGACCAGACCGAGCAGGCAAAACTCACCGGCATCAATAGTGGCAAGAAAGAAAAGACAGTGAACCTGGAGTTAAAAGAAGAATTCAAGAAAGGAGGCTTCGGCAAAATCACCACCAATTGGGGCTTGGCCACGAACACCGGTGCCAGGGGCGAACTCAAAGGGAACTACAATAAATTCAACGAAAAACAGCAATTCTCGGCTATTGGGCTAGCCAACAACACCAACCAAACGGGTATGTCGTTTGATGATTATCAGGATTTTCGGGGTAGCAACTCCTTCAACTGGAACGACGATGCCGACTTCGGCTTTGGGGGTGGAGGTGGCCGCTATGCCACCGTCAGTAGTGACGACGAAGCCCTGGGTATTCCCGTTGGAGGAAGCCGGGGGCAGGGTTTTTCGCGCAATGCGGCCGTAGGTGTCAACTACAACTACGACACAAAAAAAACTAAATTCAGTTCGAGCTACTATTACAACCAAAGCCGACAAACGCTGGCCATTCTGCGAAACCGACAGAATTTTTTGGAAGGTAGTTCATTCCTGAATAGCGAAGCCAGTAACCAGCTTACGTTTGGGGGGAGCTACCGTGTGACCATACGGGTAGAACAAATGCTCGACTCGCTCAACTCAATTATTTTTCTGCACAACAGTCGCCTGACCAACAGCGATGCCAGCGTCGCCAGTCTGCAACAGCTTTTTAACAGCCAGGGGGCACCTAATACGCAAACGGCGGTCGATAACGGTAGCTTTACCAACAGTCTTGGCATGGCCAACACGCTGATTTACCGACGCAAATTCAAAACAACAGGCCGAACCTTTGCCGCCAGTGCCACTACTCAGATCAACAACGCTGACGGGACGCAGGACCTGAATTCGAGGACCAACTTTTTTCAGGCTCCGATCTTTAGCATCCCATCGGTCCAACTGCTGCAAGACAACATCATTGCCACGCACCGGAGCCAGTATAAGCTTAGCCTGCTCTATGCGGAGCCTCTCACGGAAAAACTATTCTGGGAAAGTTTTTACAATTTTAACCTGCGCCACGACGAGGTAGACCGCTCCGTTTTTGATCGGCTACCCGAACAAAACACACGCGTACGCAGTGATACCCTCAGCCGTTATTACAAAAACAACTACCTGTTTAATCGGCTGGGTACGGGATTGCGCTACTCATACAAAGGGGTGAACTTTGCAGCGGGCGGGGCCGTGCAGCAGTTTCGGTTAAATGGCCGTTACGCCAGTTCGCCTACGACCCCAACGCTGAACACCATCGACCGGATTTATACCCTGTTTGTGCCGGATGTGTCTGTCAACGTCAACTTGAAAAACAATATGTACATCTATGGCGGCTATGAAGTAGCTGCGCAAACGCCGGGCAGCCGTCAGTTGCAACCCGTAACGGACCTCAGTAATCCGATCTATATCAGTCGGGGTAATCCAAATCTGCTGCCTCAACTGAGCCACAGCGTCAGCCTGGGTTTTTACAAGTTTAACCCAGCCACATTCCTGAACCTATCGGCTAATACAGCCTATAACTACAACATTAACCAGATTGTCAACGCGCAGACTGTCGATCCGCAAACCCTTGTTACCCGCGTCATGCCGGTCAACATCACGGGCGGGCAAAACGTCGTTACCGTCCTGAATGTGGGATTTCCAGTCGTGAAGACGAAAGTAACCTTGAACGCAGGGCCTGCCATCAACCTTAGCAGTAACCTGACTCCCGTCAATGGTATTCAGAATATGACCAATACGCAGTCATATACAATGCGCACCCGGCTCGACCTAACGCCCAACGACTGGTTTACCCTATACGCCAATGCCGATTGGGGCATCAGTAATACTCGTTATTCGATTAGTTCATCGCAGAACCAGCGTATCCTAAATCACAACTACAATGGCGATCTAACCGCAAAATTGCCGCAAAATCTGTTTTTCAACACCACGCTGAATTACCGGATTTATCGCAATGACCGGTTCGGCTTTGCGCAGCAGGTGACGATCTGGAATATGGCTATTTATAAACTAATGGGTAAGGCTAAAAAAGCCGAGATGCGGCTAACGATCTATGACCTACTGAATCGCAACCTGAATGTATCACAGTTTGCTGGTCAGAATTACGTGTCCGAAGAGCGCATTTCGACGTTGGCGCGGTATTTTATGCTGGGCTTCACATACAACATGCGGGGCGTAAACGCCAGCATTCGCAAAAATCGCGGATACTGATTTACACTCCTCTCAAATCGATTTTAGTATGAAAACCTGTTTTACATTTCTCGTTTCTTTTCTGCTGGTTCAATACGTGGCTACCGCCCAGCAACCGGAAGGCGTAGTTACTTACGAACGCCGTCAGCACTGGGATAAAATCCTCAGCCGACTGTCTTACCTGAGTCAGGAAGAAAAAGACCGGATAGTGAACACCTGGAAAAATGTTGAGGAAGATAAAAGCAAATGGATGCTTTATTTTAGTCCGACTCAAAGCCTTTACACCTATGCCAATCAAGGGGTGGCCGATGAGGCAGGTGGCTATTCCAAGCGGAAAGAAGACTACTCAATTTACCGCAATTTTGACCGGGATCAAAAAACGGACCTCATTGAGACCCTGGGCAAAACGTATATTGTCGAAGATTCACTACACACACCCGCCTGGAAGATACTGAACCAAATCAAGGAAGTAGCGGGCTACGTCTGCATGAAAGCGGTAACGACAGACCCGATACAGGGGCAAACCATTACGGCCTGGTTTTCGATGGACCTGCCTTCACAGGCAGGTCCAGAACGGTATTTCGGCTTGCCGGGCGTGATTCTGGAACTGTGCGTGAATGATGGAGAAGTAGTAGTTGAGGCTATTGAAGTAACGTTGAGGTCGGTTTCTGGCGAACTGATAGTACCAACGGCAAAAGGCAAAAGAATTAGTGACACGACTTATAATAATCTGCTGAAAAACCACATTACTCAATCCATCAAAGCCCAGCGGAATCCCTACTGGACAATTCGGTATTAGTCAAGGTTAATTGCATAACTTGTTTCTGTATGGATAGAGACTGAGTTATCGTACTGAAAAATAGCGGTGATTCTTAAAGAACAATTCACCCTACACATGGTTTCGACACGGCAATCAGGGCTTTTCCAATCACTCAGGAAGGTTTGGTCAGCACACTCAACTCAGGGGGTAGGCGTGTTCCACAGACGCTGGTCCAGAATCAAGTCCTGCTCCCCAACCACCTGAATAGTTGAGTAGAGTGCATGCCTGGGATGCAACAACACATTGTAGGAGATGTCAACCACGGCGGAGGGTACGCCCAGACCCAGGTCGAACGGGGTTTGAAACCATTCACTAAAGATGGTTTGGGTGAGTGGTAAAGCCGTTGGCTCAGCCCATTCGTCAGGCAGCAATTCTGGGTAAATCCAGCGAATTTCGCTGGCTGGCACGTCAAGCGTAAAGACTCGTAAACGGGGCAATCGATCGTAGGGTACTTTTGGGAAATGCACCAGCGTTTCCAGCAGAGCCAGTTCGGGTGAACTGGCCGTGTAAAGAATGCCCTGACCAGGTGGGTTCCAGCGCCCGCCGGTTATCTCAGCTCCCACCACCGATAGGGGATCATGCCAGTAAGGTTCTTTAAGAATGCGGTAGAGCTTCATTTAACTGAACACGCCTGCTTCAATCCGAATGAAGACATTGTCGACTAACTTATAACCAGTAATGGTATCCAACAACGAAAGGGGTGTGGGATAAGATTGCGCTTCACCAGCAGTAGAGGGCCGCTGTTGCAGACGATTTCGTCGGGCAGTGGCTGCGCTTATCAAATCGGGTGGTGACTCTTTGGTGCCCATCTCCTGAATAGGCCGGGGGCGATACGAGGTGGTAGGTGCGGCAAAGCCCAATTCGGGCGTAGCTAACTCAGCCAGTGGGGTGCGTAACCATTCAAAGAAAATCTCCCGCTTGCCATCAAAGACAGATAGTCCATGCTGAAACAGTTTTTCCAGCAGCAAGAGTCGTTCGGAAAGGGGCACTGACAAATCGCCCTGATGCTGATTGTAGAGGTTTCGCTCGGTGATACCCAGAATGCGGGCCATCTCTTTCTTGGTCAATCCACCCAGTAGGGCAATCTGGTCGACCTGGTTGCGGGGTAATTTACGGCGGGCCTGTAGAATGAGGTCGTTGGTAGGAAACCCCCATCCTGACGCGGAGTAGATGTCGAGCGAAGTAGTCATAGTTACAGAAGTTTTGCACGAAGATACCTGAAATTATGCATATTTCTTTCTACTTGCCAGGCCTGAACTTGCTGTGATCTCACCGTGCTTTGCTAATCGCTAAAACGATGGTGGAAGAACTACTACCACAAGAAAGTGATGGATCGTATTTTGGACAGCAAAAAATCGGACTAACTTCGATTGGTCAACACAAAAGCGGATTAAGAACAAAACGGTCAACGCTTTTCAGGACGGTTCAGACTACTATGTGTTGAAAAGAGTAGTGATTTTGCCCGTACGGTACTACGGCCTTCTTATGCCTTAGTCGATAGCTGCTGTTTTACAACTGATTTACGGCACAGTAGCAGTTACCTTTTTCAGAAAACATCCTTGTTATACGGCCATGCTCAATGCGTGTACCATTTCCCGTAAACTCGTGAAAATGGGAGTCCCATAAGCAACCCCGGCACCCGTCAGGCAGGAATTGGCGAACTGATTCGGGCAACCGCTTTTTTCAGCTTGCGGAACTAAGGTCAACCCCGCTTAGCAATGTACCGGACCATGCAACGGAACCGGTCATCTGTACACCATCCGGGTAATTTTACGGTGTGCTTTGCTTTAATAGGGCAGAAACAGACCCTTTCCATTTCTAAGCGTATGATCCCTTCATTCTCCATAAACCGACGCGATTTTCTGTACGGAACCGCAGCGTCGATGGCCCTTTTGTCGCTCGACGCGCAGGGTTTACCAATCATGAAACCCGCCAAAACGTACCGTGTGGCCCTGATTGGTACCGGCTGGTACGGCAAGAGCGATCTGTTCCGGCTTATTCAGGTGGCCGACATCGACGTAGTGGGCCTGTGCGACCCCGACAAAAACCAGCTTACCAAAGCGGGCGAACTGGTTAGCAAACGGCAGAAATCCGGCAAAGTCCCTGCGCTCTACGGCGACTATAAAAAAATGCTGACCGAGCAAAAACCCGACATCGTCCTCATCGGCTCGCCCGACCATTGGCACGCACTTCAGTGTATCGACGCCGTGAAAGCCGGGGCGCACGTGTATGTACAAAAACCCATCAGCGTTGATGTGCTGGAAGGCGAAGCGATGGTGGCAACCGCCCGCAAGTACAACCGGGTGGTGCAGGTTGGTACGCAGCGCAAAAGCACCCCGCACCTCATCGACGCTAAAAAGAACATTGTCGATGCCGGGTTGCTGGGCAAAATCTCACACGTCGAGATGTGCTGCTACTTCCATATGCGGGCCAATGGCAACCCGCCCGTTGAACCCGTACCCGCCTTTTTCGACTATGAAACCTGGACTGGTCCCGCGCCCATGCGTCCCTACGACGGTCTGCCGCACATCCGGTGGTGGCGCACATTCAACGAGTATGGAAACGGCATCATGGGCGATATGTGTATCCATATGTTCGATACCGTGCGCTGGATGCTCAACCTCGGCTGGCCCAACCGGATTGACTCGAGTGGCGGGATTTATAATGACAAAACCGGCAAGTCGAACATTGCCGATACGCAGTCGGCGCGATTTGAATACGATGGGCTAAACTGCGTGTGGCAACACCGCGCCTGGGGAACGCCTAACAACCCGGATTACCCCTGGTCATTCACGATTTACGGCGACAAAGGCACACTCTGGGGCAGCACCATGCAATATGACTTCATTCCCGAAGGGAAAGACGGGCCAACAAAGGGGGAGAAAATCCACAAGGATGTAGTGTATGAGCGCGAGAAATACCCCGAAGACCTGACTGAGGAGCGCATCGAACTCAACGCGGCCCCCGCCACGCGTGGGCATATGCTCGATTTCTTAGCCGCCATCGAAAAAAACAGCCTTCCCATTGCCGACATCGAGCAGGGACATATCTCGACCGCCAGCTGCATCATGGCCAATATGTCGATGGCTTTGGGCCGGCCACTGGTCTATGACCCAAAAAAGCGGATTGTTGTGGGCGATGCCGAGGCTACCAAACTCCTGCAACGACCCTACCGCGCTGGCTATAAACACCCCGACCCGAATCGGGTTTAACATGGCCTTTTTAGGTACCGGCACACGGTGGTAAAGAAATAATTTCGTTCTTTACCACCGTATTTTCTATCTACATCTGATGCTTCCTGAACTGAACCACTATCCCGTGAACTGGGTGGACGGCATGAAAATTGCCCGTCGGCATTTTACCGAGTTCGAATACTTCGTTACCGACCACCTGCGCGATACCGGTGCCCTGAATCTCACGTCGTTCAACTACGGTCTGCTGCCCTCTACCCTGTCCGATTTCAGCGCACAGGTCATTACCGATCCTAATCAGAATCTGCGCATTCAGCTTACCAACTGCCGGGCCATCACGGGCGCGGGCTGCCGCATCGAACTCGTCAACGAATCGCTCGAACTGGCCACCAGCCTGACCGAAGTGCTGAACAAGTTCAACATGCCAATGGCCGACGAGTTGCAGTTTCTGATCGTGCTGTCTATCGACCTCTTCAACCGCCAGCCAATGGGTGCGCCCTCGCCCACGGAGGGGTTTCCGCGCCCGCCTTTTTCGCGCCCGTCACATACGCTCAGCGTCGTGCCGAGCCATCAGTATGACGCCCCGCCCGGCCAGCGGCCCCGCTACCGCTCCGGCGAGTTTGAAGCCTTCGACCTGATTGTTGGCCAACTGACCTGCAAATACGGGCAACTGGCTAACGACGATACGTACATTCCGGCCTGTACATCCATCTGCAGCCACCCGCGTTTGCAGGACTGGGCCAACAGCATCCGCAAAGTCCTCTCCGAAGCCCAGCGCGACGCTTTTCTGATTGTCCGAAAAGTGTGCGAAAAGCGCGGCACCGAAGACGCCCGCAAAGCCGGCCCCCTCGCCGAGCTCATCCGCGACCTATGCGAACAACTCACCGCCGGGCTGAACGATACGCTGAATCGGTTTGGCTTCACCGCCTACGAACAGGCACCAGTATTACTGCTCGAAGCCATCACGCTGGCCACGCGCCGGGTACAAACCGCCCTGATGAACCTCAACAACCCCGCCACCACCGGCAGCGTTAGAATGGGCGATCAGCTGGTGCTGAAGTACTTTCAGGACTGGACCGACATCTCGCCCGAACGCCTGACCAAGCAGGGCCTGGAGCGCGTAACGACCTACGCCTACGACCACGCCGACATTTACCCGCACCTTCAGGTTATTACCAAGTGCTGGACCGATCTGGCCAAGATCCTGAACGAGCTATCTAAACTGGACTACATTGGGCAGGAACGCAAAGACCGCAGCATTCGCTACGACTCGGTCGTGACCGACCCTACCAAACTCCCCAACCGCCCCACCACGGCCCTGCTCGACGATGACAGCGTAGCTCCGGTACGTCGGCGGATGACAGGCGGCAACTGATTTTCGTATTCTTCATCTATCCATTAAAACCCCGTTTATCACCCATGGAAGCAATCAACAAAACCGAACGGAACACCTCGCTCGTCAATTTTGTGGCCGTTTACGTCATCATTCTGGCCATTCCGCTATTTCTGGCCTTTTTTGCCGGTACCCGCAAAAGCTCCGGCGGGGGCAGTGCCAAAGCCGTGAACGAGCAGGCCCTGCTGGCCGAGCGCATGGAAAAACTCCAGCTGTTCATCACCGACATGCAGACGCTGGACAAGAGCCGCCCCAACGGTACGTCGTCGCCGGAAAACTGGAAGCAGTGGCTTAACGAAGCCGAAGCACAAAACGAGAAATTTAAGCAGTCGGTCAATGAGTTTCGGACTGCGAAGGAGTTTACCGAATCGCGCAATAATATGCGCCAGAGTGCCTGCACGTACTTAGACATGGTGTATTACGAGCGGGGTGTTCACCTGGACAACCTCAAGGCCCTGCGGGGCGTAAGCAACGGTACCGCCATGATCCAGCAACTCCAGGCCGAGAAACAGGCGCTGCAAACGGAAAAACAACAAATACAGAACAACCTCAACACCGCCAACGCCATGCTGGCCCAAAAGCCAGCGGGCGGGGGTGCCGGAGGAGGTGGGGGCGGGGGTGGTGGCGACCCACAGGCCCTCACCGATCTGAAATGGCAGCTACGCTTTGAAGACGCCGACTGCACTAAAACTAAAGCAGACATGCTGGCCGCTTACAACGAAGCCGCCAAACGCAAACAACTGTACTCAACGGCCAAGCTCAATTTCCAGCAGATTGCCCAGCAGGCCCGTAACAGCTTTACCATCCAGAAGTTAGCGTCGGGCAAAGTCCGCGAAATTGACCAGGTGATGAGCCGGATGTAGATTGATGTATGATACAGGACGTATGATATATTTCCGATAACGATAGCCTGCTCGTAGCGGGCTTTATTTTTTTGCCGCCACGAATATTACATGGATTTGTTTGTCATGCTTCCTTCCGGTTCGGCGTACCGATCAGCATGACAAACAACCCCACCCTACATCATATATACGATGCCCAGCCCAAGACGCTGGTGGGGTTTTCACCTTCGTCGGCCAGGGTCAGGAACTGGTTGGCTTCGTCGGTTATCAGGTGCGTCACGACCTCGGTTTCGGCGGGCAGGAAATAGCCAAGCAATAGATCCAGCACCGCCCGGCTGCGGCCCTCAGGCAGAAAATCTGTTAGTTGCGCTTCGTTCAGCGGCCCCAGCCGAATCTCTACAGCGGGCATAGTATCCTGATACACGCCTTCGAGCGAAAAATTACCCAGTTCGATCTGGGCCAGTTCGTTAGGGGCAATGCGGTCGCCGGGTTCGAGTTCAATGAGCAGCAGCAGGGGTGGAATGGTCCGTAGCTGTACCGGTACGCCCAGCATGAGCGTGAGTACCTGCTCCACCAATGCCTGGTCATTTATAATCCGATGCGTTACGGGCAGCAGATGCAACAGGTTATTGAGCTGCCGAACGTCGAGCAGGGGCGCGCGGGTAACGGTCCAGCCGGTACCGCCGGGGCGCGGCACCCGCACAAGCCGGTCGGCGGGCAGGCCCCAGATACCACGCAGAACCTCGCCCTGATCGTCGCGGCTGAGGTTTTCTTCGTTAACCAGGTACTTGCGTTCTTCCAGTTCCAGCTGAACACCCTGGAGGTAAAACTCCTGCTCGATGGGCCGAAAAAACCGGCGGGCGGCCTGTTTGCGCTTGGCCTGCTCATCAATTTCCTTGGCAAATTCGCGCTCGTCGTCAACCGTTGGCTGATGAAACAGACCTTCGGGCAGGTAATCGTACAGGCCATCGCGGAAGACCGGAATGTTCAGGAAATCAGGGTGGTCCGGTGCGTTTGGGTTGGGTTCTTCGCCCTCGAACACGTGCGCCGGTCCCGCCCATACCCCCGACGTATCATTGGCTATAGATGCGTTACTTCCCGAACCGGACTGATCGGCAGCCTTATCCCGCACCACGCGCGATACGCCGACGTCGGGCCGGTAATCGCGTGCGAACAGACCCTGCGGATACACCAGCACGTCGCGCCGGGGGTCCAGCCCACCTTTCATCAGTTCGGCCAGCAGCACCTCCAGCCGCACATCAACGCCAATGTTTCGGCCTACGTGGTTAATCTCCAGAGCGCATTCTTTTAATGTCATCGGCGATTGGGCGTCAGCCGGACGCGATAAGGCAGGTTCATGGCCGATTTGGCTTCAAGGTGACGCCGGCAGCGTTCGGCTTCAGCGGCCATCTCAATATCGCTCACCTCGGTGCGCCCCACAGGCCGTATCGTCACGTCGATGCAGCGTACGTAACCCGCGCCTTCCAGTAGCCCTTCTGCGAATCCTTTTTTCACCTCCACGTCCACATCAGTACCCAGCCGGGGCGGAAAGTACGCGCGGCATTCGGCCTTGATGTCTTCGGCAGTAACCAACCGGCTTCGGGTGAGCAGATCGCGCCGGAGTTGCCGCTCTTTGTCCGATGCGGTGGGTTTGTCGCCCCCGCCCACGGTGGTTGTCAGCAGGTACAGGCCCTCTTTCTCGTCATGCATGAAGTAACGGCCATGCCCTTCGTACTGATTCAGGCGCGTACCGGCCACAATGCCGTTGCCCCCCGCCCCGTGGGTACTCCAGAACTCAATGAACAGGTTGATGTCTTTCTGACGGGGCCGGACAAAAATATACGGAAACCCCACCTGAAAACTATCTTCAGGATTATCCAGAATCCGCTGACTCAGTTCCTCTACGTTCTTATCCAGACTATCGATCACCTGCGAGAACATACCGGAGCCGAGGGCCGAAAATGCCTTGCTCTCGTCGCGAAGCATCTGCTGCACATACTGGATAATTTCGCGGGCATTGCGCCGGTCAAACCGACCTACGCCGTGCGGTCGCCACATAAATGAGTTATCGGTCAGCTCGTCGGGGTTGCGCAGGGGCGACTGTTTGTAGGGCGTATTCCCCTCAGCGTCATACACTTGACGGATAAATAGAAACTCCTCGGTAGAGCGCAGCGCATAAACATTGAGCGTTTGCTGAAGCCGGTGCACAATCTCGTTGAGATGCCGGTTCATGACCGGAAAGCAGTTGAACCGGATATCGATATTCTCGATGGCCGACGGGGCCATGTCGCGCCCCAGCCGCAGTTCAAGCCAGAGCAGGTCGTCGGCAAAATACCGCTGCCGCTGTTGTTCTGAGAAAGCATACGTATCAGGATAGGGCCGCAGTTCATAAGACCAAGTATCGCGGTTGGGTACGTTGCCGAGGGTTACGAAGCAGTGATTGTACTCGCCCAGTACCGACTGTTCTAACTGGTGCAGGCCGTCCAGCTCCTGCGCCAGCGGGTCGTTAACGGGCCATCCGGGCCGAAACCCGGCCTCTACAGGTAATTCCTGCCCATTCAGAAACCAGCGGGCGCGGGTAGTGTCCTGTATTTTGCGGTAATGGCCCGATTTAGCCGTTTCCGATTCGTTTTCCCAGCCGAAATACACCGGCAACCAAGCTAATGATTTGAGGTCGGCATTCGTTTCAATACCGAGCCAAATCGACTGATAATCAGACGGCACGAGCGGTTGCTGGGCGCGTTCGAGCCGGACCCGATCCCGGCCACGCAGCGCAAACAGCCCCTGCTCGCTGAGCAGATAACGCACATCGGCATTGATAAGCCGGGATTGTACCACGGGCGAGAAAAACAGATCAGTACTGCGTTCGTCGCCCGCTTTGCCGAGTTGCCGATGAAAAAACTGCGCCGTCTGGGGCAGGTCGAGCAGGGCATCATCGGGCCGGGCGTGAAAAATAGCATGGGCGGGCCGGGGCAGGTCAATGACGTCAGGGCAGAGGGTGCTGGCCAGCCGGTCCAGAATGCGGGTGCGGGTAGCTTCGATAGCGCGGGAGGTGTTCTCGAACTCGAAGGCACAGGCGTCCATGAGCAGCCCCACCAACGGGTCAGACGCTTCCACATCGCGCACCCGCAGTTGCCAGATAGCAGCCGCGTGTTCTTTCATCCGTTTACGCACTTCCTCGCGCGAAAAATCAAGGGAGGTCAGGTTCATCAGTTATCAGTAATCAGTGGCCAGTAATCAATAATCCATGAGCAGTCATCAGTATGGTACTGTTAACTGGTCACTGTTTACTGTTCCGGGCGGCAAAGGGGGCGATCAGGATAATGCGCTGGAAGCGGAAGGCGCGGTGATTCGATTTTTTGATTTCGGCGGTTACCGTCACCACGAGCCGTTTATGGGCGTCACTCGCCCCGTCGCGGTCGAGTTCGACGAGTACCTCAATGCGTTCAAGCCGGGGTTCGTAGGCCCTGATGGCCCGCAGTACCGAGTTCTGAATCTGGTCAGTCCAGCGCGTATCGTTCGACTCGTTGCCCGACGAGAAATCGCCATCCCAAACCTCGCAGCCATAAGCCGTATCGAAACGTACCGTTTTGAAAGGCGTGGTCACGAGCAGATAAACGTGTTCGTGAATCGACTCTTCGAGCGAGCCGTAGAGCTGCCGCTGACTGGCAGGTTGCCGGGCAGCAGCTCCCTGAATAAGCAAATCGCAGCGGATGGGCAGGATGTAATAATCGTCGGGCATAGTGGTGTGATATGAGTTAGGAACAGTTGGTTCATATTGTTGCCGGACTCATTGAGTTCAGTGCATATCACTGCTGCTTCCTCAGTGAATATCCCTGCGGAAACACAAAAGGAAGTTGCTCTTTGTTAACCCGAATCACCTGCTGCATTCGCAAACTGGAATGAATGAATTCATTTTCGTTCACAAAAACGCCGACGTGTACGCCATCGTTACCAACTACCACAACGCCTTCAGCGGGCACGAACGTAGATACCCCCCAGGTGAGGTAGTCTTTGGCAAGTTTACCAGAGTTTTTACGATCATAAAAGATCTGATTTACTACTTGATTACACTGGTATTCACCTCGTGAGAGCCCGACCAGACTGTTGGCTTTATCAGCTAAATTTCCCATTTTTTTGATCGTTAAAGGGTGTAAATAATATACTACGAAATTGCTCTTTCTATTTCGGATCGGGTTATCTGGCGTCTCTTCAATTGGCCGTTCTTGAGCTGAATCTGTAGCAAGGCGCAACGTCTTTATTTTCCATAAAAACCGCTGACGGTACGCGGTTTGGCTGATAACAGTTTATTAGTTTTTCCGCAGTGTAGTGCTGCGGAGAACCCGATTGTCGGGTCCCGATTCTTTGATCCTGATGAGCCGGGCTTGCGCCCTCGGTACAACGTGGCCATCGCCGTCGGTCGGTGTCATGCGCACCTCAACGATGGGTACACGCTCGGTAGCATTCGTATCGGTAGCTTCCAGTTCTTTACCCGTTCTGTCAAGGTAAACGAATCGCCGACGCATGGGTACCTCGTCGGCATTCACGACTCGGACCTCCCTCGTATCATCGTCGATCATCCTGATAACGCCCGGATGTGGTGTGAGTAATTCCATTTTATGTGGTTGTTTTGATTGGTGTTGCCCACAGTTCTCTACCGCACGTTCGGTAACAAGTGCCAACAAACCGACAAAGACGAAGCTGTTCCATTGCATATACAAAGCAGATAGTCAGGCGTTATCCATCCCGACTAATCAATTGGTCTTACCAGCCAAAGATAGACTTGATAAAGTTCAGAATCCGTTCAAAGAAACCCGGCTCAGGGGCTGATGGAGTAGATGGCATTTTGGTTGGTGAAGCCGGTTTTATCGTTGCTGGTGGCGTAGCTGGTGTCGCGCCAAACAGGCCGTCCAGTACACTGTATCGGTTGGGGTATAGTTTTTTAGCAGTTTCCTCACAGTCAGTACCTTTACTCAGCGAATACATCACGAGCGATTCCGAAAAATCTTCGGTCGATGCATTGTCCGAATACGCTGACGGCGACTGACCATCGTCTGCAATGGCCTGCTCCCAGGCTTTTTTCTTTTTGTCATCTTTCCAGAGGTCCTGCGAATAGGCGTGTCCCCCTTCGTGAATCATTGTACTGTCGGTAAACTCCTGACTCCAGCTATCCTGCGGGTAGAACGTAACGCCCGGTGCTCCTCCCGTTGCTGCCGACGAGAAGTTAGGTGTATTATATTCTTTCGCCCAATAGGCATCGTCGGGATTTGGATTAGGACTTACCACCACCTCATTCATTTTATCTAGTTGCGGACCCGGTACGGCACCCATAGCGGCAGCGGCCTGCTCGGCGGTGGGTAGAGCCTTTTTGGTACCGGGGGGTTCATTTTTAGGCATAATCAATTTTTTCTTCCGACCATCCACCTCCACTTCATACTCCAGCGCATCCTGTTCGACGGTATCGCCCGGAAACTTATGTTTAATGGCTTTTGGTACACTAAGTTTGGCAGGTTTTCGAATGCGGTCAAAATCAGTTTTTGACGACTCCACTGTTCCCGGCTTATCGAGATAAGCACACTTTTTAGGCACGGTTACATTGGCTAGGGGCGTCGATGCAATTTTGGGAGCTGCCGGTGATCCATTGGCGTTAGCAATAGCCTGTTTCATTGTGCGGGCCATTGGCGCACTCATCCCGCTCGTGAGTTCGGCCAGTACAATGGGCGGCAGGGCAACCACAGCGGCCATTCCGCCCACGCCAAAATCACCAATCAGAACGGTAGGGAACCCAATCGTAATCACCCCCCCGTGCGCCGTATTGTCACCCATCCGGGCCGCTGGTTTCCCACCAATCAGTACCGTAAACGAGCCTTTTATGATGACGTCGGGCGGACCCACGCACGTACACATACATCCCACCGTAGCTGCGGGCATACCACCAATCAATACGTTGGGCATGCCGGGCGGCAAAATCGGACCGCCCACGTGTGGTACGGGCGGAAGGCCCGGCGTAACCATCGGGCAAACGTGCAGATCGCCCACGCGGGCAGCGGGTTGTCCCATAATTCGTTCAGATTTTTATTTATAGGTAGCTTGGTTTCAGGGCATAAGGGGTTATTTTTGACCTGATATCCACAACCGTTTAAACCCTTCTTTTATGGCCCGTTTTAATGTCGAGTCTGAGCTTGGTTCCATGGTGAACAGCTCCGTCAACCAGGCCCGCAGTAACGTTGTCCGCAACCGGACCGTCCGCAACACCGTTCTTTACATCCTCGGCACCCTGCTCCTGTTTGGGGCGGCTGGCTACCTCGGTCATCTGCTCATCCGCAGCCTGCCCGGCGAGACGCCCGGTTTCTGGGGCTACCTCGCCGTCCTGACCATTGTACTGATGCTGGGCGTCTGGAATATTTCAATCCTGCCCAAAGCCATGCCCAGTATCGGGACCGACAATTACATGATCGGTACGCTGATGACCCTGCTCATTGGTATCATAGGCGGCATTGCCATCTTCACATTGTCATTTGGACCCCGGATGCTGCACATCACCGATGTGCAGGAACTCAAGGCCAACGTCCGGCCACTCATCACGACCGTCCTGATCTTTCCGCTACCGTATTTCATCAACTGGGCCTACGTCGCTTATGACAAGATTCCGCCCAAGATTTACAAACTCTGGCAATACAATCCGTTCCTGCAAATGCCCGACCTGACCGAAGCCGAGTTCCGGCGCACCACCAATGTGGTCTTCGTAACGGATATTCGCCACGCAGAACAGAACACGTATGACATTCGGTCGTTTATTCCCGACAAGATGAACGTGGGCGATGGCTTCCAGTTCTCGCTCGACGAACACAACGAAGACGAGCCAACCCGGCGGATCGAGGTGCGGGATGCTAAAAACCCGAACATCAAAACCAACATCTTTAAGTGGCACTTTTATGTGCAGCGACCCTGGTACCGGACGAATCTCTACATAGACCCTGATCGCAACTGCCGTGAGAATTTCCTGCAAAACGGCGTCCGCATCATCACCCGGCGCGTTGGCTAATGAGTGAATTGTGAATGAGCGAATGAGTGAATAACCTCCGGCGTCAGTAATACCGCGTCAGCAACTATTCACTCATTCACTCATTCACTCATTACTTCTTGTCGTCCCAGTTGTTGTCGTGTTCGGCGTCGCTAATGGTGATTTTCTCGGCAGAGATTGTCAGCGTCAGCGTCATAGACGGTTTGTCGGGTTGCGACAGGTCCGGTGTTTTGTCGAACCGCTCCGAGTAGCCAACACAGCGGGCCTTCTTGAACTCCACGGTCTTAAGTGTTCCTTCTTTGTCATCGACGAAGCGAATCTGACCATCGGCTTCTTTGTACGAGTTCACCATCCAGTCGGCAAGCGACGTATCGGTCTCGCTCGACACGATTTCAACGGTGATGATACCTCCCTGTGTAATGGACGAGGGGCGACCTTTCTGATCGACTGACCGGCGGAGTTCGTAGAAGCACTTCTGTACTTCGGTATCGGCAACTCCGGCGGCCTGGAAATAGGCGGCAATAGCTGATGCGGGCATGAGATTTGTTTGGTTTGGATTGTGAGAAAAAAATTAAACGGGTACTGAATTATCGGTGCGGATAGGAGCATTCTTCGCTGCCCACTACTGACTTATGAATTGATTTTCACCATTCCTCCGGTTATATCGACCAAGCCACCCTTTATGGCTACCTGCCCGCCCTGAGCCTCTATCTGCGCGCCTTTCACCTCTACTTTGGCACCGCCCTGTAGTTCAATGGCCTGAGTAGCTTTATGGCTGGCTTTCTGGGTGGCGGTGGTTTCGATATTAGCCGCTTTGATCTCGAGTTTGTTTTGGGCCGTTATCAGGATGTTGTTCTGCGCTTCCATCTCGATGTTATTCTTCGCTGTCATCTTAATATCCTTGGCCTTCAGTTCAATAAGTCCCTGCGTATGGAGTTTGATGGTACCGTCGCCATCGAACGAGATGTGCAGGTTGGTCCCTTTTTTATTGGCGTTGGTAATAAAAATTTCCTGCTTGCCGGGCTTGTCTTTGAACACAATCTTGTTGCCGCCCTTGGTCCGGATGAACTTGGTATAGTTGTTCTCCGACTGGTAGTCCGTATCCTGCGCTTTGTGGTACAGGCTGCCCACCACCACCGGAAAATCGACGTGATTGGCTTCGTAACTAACCAGCACCTGATCGTCCACTTCGGGAATGAACAGCATCCCGCGCGATGACCCCGTGTAGGGAAACGCCACCCGTGCCCACGACGATTTACCCTCCAGTTGGTTGGCCCAGTGAAATTGCAGCAACACCCGGCCCAGCTTGAGCGGATCGTCGTTTTTTATGACCGTAGCAATTTCAGGCAGGGCCACGGGCATCCTCACGGTAGGGTTGCGGGGCGGAAACTCGGCAGTGTCGGGAATGGCTTCAAAAAAATTCTCGTAATTGCCAATCTGATCGACGGTGTGACTGATAGACGTGACGCGATAGCTGCCTGCGTTGTCCTGCTTGTACTTGCCGGGAGCCGTTAGTTTCTGGCCCGTCACATTCACAATGGTACCTACGCTGAGGTTCGGGTTCTCGCCCGCGCCATGAAAGCGTACCAGATCGGCCGCATTGGTGGCGTTTGCGCTGTGAATGGCCGTATCCAGTTCGCCCTGAAACTGCACGTCACGCAGGGGCCACAACTGCGCAGCCTGCGTAAACAGGTTCTGCGCCTGCCCGTAGGCAAACGCGCCAAGGTTGCCCAAACCACCCACCGGCTTACCCGCGCCAGCATAGGGTTCGTGCTTGGTGTAGTTGTAATGGCGCATGGCAAACCGGTTGGGCTTCAGGCTAATTGCCATGTCGAAATGCTGCACCCCGTCTATCACGAACGGCTGCGAGGCCACGCCGGGTTTGCCCATCACGAGTTTCTGCCCGTCGTAATAAAACCACTCGCCATACTCGGCAGCCAGCCGGTTCAGGAAATCGAAATTGCTCTCATCGTACTGCGCTTTGTAGTCGATTCGGGCCTGGTATTTGGGGTCGATGCTCTTGAGAAACGGGTACGGCATCAGCACTGCGCTAAAAATCTGCGCCAGCGTTTTCTTGATAAATGATCGCCGTTGCACACCATCCTCAACCAGAAACGTAGGACTGTGGCCCCGAATCACGTAGGAGTTAACCAGCTCGCTATTGTTGCGCAGCACGAGTTCGGTAACGATTCCCTTAAACGAGAACTTGCCCGGCACCTTTTTGTAATAGGGCGTTATGCTGATTTCGGTCTGCTGTCCAACAAGTTTCTGATGTGCCGTTTTGAAAAACAACTCATTCTTGTCATCAATATCTTCATACGGCACCACGATCTCGAAGGTGTGATGGGTATGGAGCGACTGATCGACCCGCAGGCTGGTAAAGTGCCGGATGGTGGTGCCTCCAATCGAAACGCTGACGTTAACTTGTTGTGCCATATCGGGTTGGGGCTTAGGATACCTGCCAGTCGAGCCACTGATTGTCGTGGAGCGTACCGTTCAGATGAATTTTTGCGGCTGTGATACCGATGTCGAACGTATAGGCTGCCGTTACGCCCTCGTGCGGGGTAAATACTTCCCGGTACGAAACGCAGTAGCCTTTTTCGAAGGAGAGTGTTTTGAGCGTTCCGCCCTTATCGTCGTGAAACGAGATTTTCCCGTCCAGTGCTTTTTTGGGATTGATAGCCCACTCCGTCAGCACGGCATAGTCGGTGCCCACAATGGAAATACGTATCAGACCGCTCCGCACGCCCGCCGAGGGCCGACCCCGGGGGTCGGTCGGCTGCGAGAGAGTGTATTCGCAGGTCAGCACGGTAAACGTCTTACCCGATACGAGCAAGTCGGCGGAGAAGGAAGCAGCCATGAATGTGGATAGAAGTAGAACTCGTTGTCATTCGTTGTTTTGCAACGAATGACTATGCTAATCAAGCCGTTTCGGGCCAGCGATTGTCTAATTCGGTCATGCCAACGGCAATCTTTTCAGGCGAAATCGTAATGACGGTAACCATCTGACTCGATGACGTTGTGCCATCGAAACGCTCCATCAGTTCAACGCAGTAAGCATTGGTAAACCGCAATTCTTTTTCGGTCGATTCGACACTGTCCATTTTGATGAACCGGACTTTACCGTCAAGGCGTTTGGCCGGATTCGCCATCCACTCCGCCACGATATTGTCGGCGGTTGCGTTGAACTCCAGCGTAATCTTACCGCCCCGCGTCAACGACGCCGGGCGACCCAGCGAATCCACCGCCTGATTGATGTCCAGATAGACATAATTCAGGGCTGTTTTATAGCTACCGAGCGTAAATTCCGCGCTGAAAGAGGGCATGATCGTGTCGCATTATTGCTGTGTTACCCCGCCCGAGAACTCCTTGCGCCGGCCCGTATCAGGATCGCGTCCATCCTCACCCGTTAGTCCAATTACAAAGGTCTTGGCCGGGAAAAACGGCGTGATGTGAATGTCCAGGTAAATCCGATCTTTCTGGTACGGATCGCGTTTGAACTGCGGAGCCTCGAACTTCTCGATGATCTTACCCGGCCCCTTAATCTTGTCCAGGAACTGGATAATCTCGCGCTGAATCTCGTTCTCCACTTTGCCACTCCAGTTCTCCATGGCCCGCTTGTTCAGGAACTGCATCAGGACTTTCATGATCCAGTCAAATACGCGCACCACCGAGTAGGTTTTCAGGCCGAGGTTATTGCCGGTATAAAGCGTTTTACCCGAAAACGGCACTACCTTACCCCACTCTTTAGTCATCGGAATCAAACCCAGCCCTTCCAGTTCGCCCACTTCAGTCTTGAGCAGATCAAGCCGGCAACCGTCCACCCGCTCCAGCGTACCGTACTGATAACCAGCTGATACCTGAGCAATCAGGTTCGAGTAAATCTTACCCGCCAGTGCAGTCGACGGTTCTACGTACAAATCTTCGTTCTCGTCCAGATCGTCATATTTGCCACGCCCCACGAGGTGGTTGCAGGCCATCAGAACGTTGGCGTTACGGGGGGTATCCGACGCGATCTTTTCCTTCTGAAACTCCGTCAGCATGTCTTTGAGCGAGTCCATATTGCGGTAGTCGGTAATGAACATCAGCTTGTGGTCGTTGGCAATCTGCGCCCACGTATCCACCGACATCTTGTTTTTGATGTATCCGGGTACCACCATCAGCGAGTAGCTTTCGCCGAGGTCAAACCGGTTATAAACCTGATGAATCTCGTTCGTAACGTGGTCGATAGTGGTCTTGTTGATCACGTCGGTAGCGTCGAGCTGATCGGTCGATGCGTTCATGAACACGGCGTTTCTGATCTTGAGACCGCTGGTTTTGGCGTTTTCGAAGAACAGTGTTACGCCCCGGTATGTACTCTCGTAATCGCGGGTTTCGCCCACAATAGCCTGCAAATTGGTCCGAAACAGTTCTTCGGCGGTAGCCTGCTGTTTAGCCACTTCGTCGGCCATATCCATCACGGTGGCTCCTTCCTTACTCAGGACTTCTTTCCAGAGTTCGAGCCGCTGTTTAAGGGCTTCTCGCTCTTTTTTACGGCCCGCTTCGTTCAGAAAAATGCTTTTCTTGGCCCGGCGTTCGGGGTTGAGGTTATCGCTGCCGTCAATAGTGGTTTCAAGGAGTTTGAACCCGCCGAAGCGCAACTTCTGGAGTTCCTGAATATTTTGATCAAACGACCGTGAGGGGGTTAAGGTCCGCTCGACGGTGGCGGCTGGTCCTTCAGAACCAGTAGATTGTTGCGTTTTAGCCATGGTGCAGATAGGGTGCGTTCAAAAAGCGCGTGGAGAAAGAGTGAGAAAAAGACGGATTTGGGGGCAACCTGTATGGGCACGGAAGACCTTAGCCGGCCTGCTCGATTTCGTCCAGCATCTGCTGAATCATTTCCAGCACAACCTGTTTGGCGTCGGCATTGATGAGCGCGTTCTGAAGCAGTTTATTAGACCGAAACTGCATGTCCATCTTCTTGAGGTCCATGATTTTCCGGTTCAAACCACGCATGAGTTCACTCTGTTCTACCAGACCCTCACGGGCAAAATCGCCCATTTGCCGGAACTGGAACGTCTCGTAATTAGGCGCGCCTTCTTCGTCATAGAGCGTAGCGCCAACTTCGGGCTTATAATGTTCCATCACGTCTTCTACCGATTCCATACCGGGAACGGCTTCGGGCGTTGGCGAGTATTCGTCGGAGAGTTTGGCCACGTATAGTGTCTTGTTGAGACTAACGGGCGAAAGGCTGGGCGGCACATCGCGGACGGCGGCCCATGCACCGGGCATGTTCAGAGTAGGGTTCATAAAAACGTATGGATAGCAGATTAACGAATGCTAATGTAAAGCGTTGGGGTTGAGGTTGCAAGTTTTTTTGAGTCAAGTATCTGATGAATTGTGTAAGCGGTCAAACGGGTAAAAAATCAGGCAAACTCCGTTACCGGCGGTGGCCAGTTCGGTGGGTGTTGATACTATGCCCCGCCGGAGCAGACTGATGCGGTTTAAATGGTTTTGTTCCTTCAGTGTGCGCTATCCCCTGCGGCAAGTGGTGGGCTGTCTTGTTCAGCCTTCCACCGGGAGGAGCCGTTTTATGGGGAGGATGATGGGCGTGGCTGGTATGAGATGTATGGGTTGGTTTTGTTTTGCCATGTTGCGTAGGCCTAATCTGCTTAGCTACCTCAATACCCGATGGCTGCGTGGTTGTTTCGCCTGCCGATGGTTGTTTTGGATTCAGCAGTTCCTCTTTTGCCGCAGCCAGCAATAACCGCTTTACGTACTGATTACGGGCTTCCTGTACGGGAGCTTTGCGGTGCGATTGCTCGGCAGCTACGTCGAATTTGCGGGCGTCAACCGCTTTGTTGAACTGCACAAATTTCCTTAAACCTCCACTACCAACATTATAGATCAGGTCAAGCAGGGCGTACCGCACATCATCAGAGTAAGTATGCAAGTTCGGATGTACCTGTTTCAGTTCTGCCACCTTACCAACTAAGTCCTCATCGAAAAGCTTGTTGACAGCGTCTTCCTTTAAAATCAGGGTGATATTTTTTTCGTACCATTCCTTTTGACTAGCCGCCGTAAACCTCGGCGTCGAAGCCGCATTGACCAGGTCAAACTCAGCGTTCTTCTCAGCTAACGTAGCACTTTTGTTTGGGTCGTTTTTATGCACGAATGGTAAACCGCTCAGCATTTCTTTCGTAGTAAGATGGCCAATACCAACAGTAGGCAGCCTGTTAGCATCCAGATACAGGTAGGGTACGTTACCCTCGTGTTCAGCTAACTTTGCGCGAAAACCAGCGAGCGTTTCCATAGTCGTATTGAATACGTTGGTTAGTCGGTGGTAACCGGCTTTTCGGAAACAACGGCTTCTGCCATTGGCTCGGCCATCTCCGGTTGCGCCACCGGCGCGGGCGTAGCGTCGGAGGGTAACGGTACGCCATCTACGCTCCAGGTCAGGTTGTTGTCGGCGTCGGTACCGATGGTCAGGGTGTTGCCTTTGCCGAGACCGCCCGAAATAATCATGCGGGAAATGGGTCGGCGCAACTGACTACGGATAACACCTTTGAGGGGCCGGGCACCGTAGCGGGGCGAGAAACCGCCGAGGGCCAGTTTTTCGCGGGCCGCATCGGTCAAATCGAGGGTGATGCCCTGTTTGGTGAGCAGGTCTTCGAGGGTGCGCAGGTGAATACTGAAAATCTTGACCGCGTTCTGCTCGCTGATGGGCGCAAACGGCACAATCTCGGTCAGGCGGGCCAGGAATTCCGGGCGAAAATTGCGGGCCATCATATCCATCAAATCGTTGGCCGCCGGTATCCGGCCTTCGCCAAACTCGCGCACAATAAACTCCGAGCCGATATTGGACGTAAAAAGTACCACGGCGTTTGAGAAGTCGCCTTCTTTGCCGAGCCGGTCGTGGAGTTTGCCCTCATCCAGAATTTGTAGGAAAATATCGAACACCGACGGGTGGGCTTTCTCGATCTCATCGAACAGCACCACCGAATACGGTTTTTCGCGAATTTTGTTAACCAATAAACCACCCTGTTCGTAACCGACGTAGCCCGGAGGGGCGCCGTAGAGCAAAGCCGCCGAGTGTTCTTCCTTAAACTCCGACATATCGAACCGGATCAGGAACGACTCGTTGTTGAACAGAAAGTCAGCGAGGGCTTTGGCAATTTCGGTCTTACCAGTACCCGTTGGTCCCAGCAAAAAGAACGCGCCGGTGGGTTGCTTACCACCCGTTAGCCCCGCCCTCGATTCCAGAATAGACGCGGCCAACGAGGTAATGGCGTGATCCTGCCCCACCACGCGCTTCCGCAGCACATCTTCCATCTTGTTCAACTTGTCGCGCTCACTCGATTGCAGCTTGCCAAGCGGAATACCCGTTTTGGCCGAGACCATGGCAGCTACGTCCTGCCGGGTCACTTCGTCTTTTTTGGCTTCGGCCAGTGGGCGAAGTTTTTCGAATCGGTCGGCCAGATAGCTGTGCAGCAGGGTTGATTCGTCGATGGTTTCGGGGGGCGTTTCGTCTTCGAGCTGCTGGCGCAGGATAGGGCTTATACGGTCCTGGAACTGGCGCAGTAGCCACTGGTATTCGGCAAGCTGCTCGGCGGCTTCGCGACCGGCCACCATGTCGGGCAGGGCGTCGAGTTCGGTTTGCAGGGCGTCGAGTTCGGCGGGGGCGGTGTCGCCGGTGGTACGGATGGCGGCCATTGTGCGATCGAGCAGGTCAACGGCGGCATCGGGCAACCGGCGGTCCTTTACGTAGCGACTGGCTAAGCGCACGGCTTCGTCGGCCACGCCGGGTTCGGTTTTCAGGTCGTGGTGTTTCTCGAAGAGCGGCAGCAGGTTCGCCATCATCCGAATGGCGGTTGTTACGTCGGGTTCGGGAATGATAAGCCGCTCAAACCGGCGACTAAATGCTTCATCTTTTTCGATGTACTGTCGGAACTCCTCGTTGGTAGTGGCGCCAATCACGGTCAGTTCGCCCCGCGCCAGTTCGGGCTTCAGCAACTGCGACACCCCCGTACCAACCGAGCCGTTGGGGTTCAGCAATACGTGTACTTCGTCAATGAACAGAATGGCTTTGTCATAGGCTTTGATCTCGCGGATAATGCCTTTAATGCGGTCTTCCACTTCACCTTTGTAGGCCGCACCGGCTACCAGCGCACCGAGGTCCAGCTCGAATAAACTGGCTCCCTGCAAACTGTCGGGTACTTTTCCGGCAATGATGGCCTGCGCAAAGCCTTCAATGAGAGCCGTTTTACCGACGCCCGGCTCACCTACCAGCATGACGTTGGGCTTGGTGCGCCGACCCAGAATCTCGATCATCAGCCGCAGTTCACGGTCGCGGCCAATGATGGGGTCGAGTTTACCCTCGCGGGCCAGGGCCGTTTTATCCGAACAGAATTTATAAAGAGACGCTTTTTGCCCTTCTCCCCCGCCTGACGGCTCGCCACCCGCCTGAGCGTCCTGTCCATTGGGCAGCACGGCAGCCATGACAGCTTCTTCGTTCACGGCGGCATCGAGCAATTCTTTTTGCGTCAGCGGCAGGGATTTGAGCTGATCTTCCGTAAAGGCTACTTTGGGTTTGAGCAGCGCGGCCAGCAAATGAATGGGTTCAACGGCCATAGCCGAGAGTTGCAGCGCAATCAGTTCGGCCATTTGCACGGTAGCCTGCACGGCACCGTCGCCGGCGGGGCTTTCGGGTACGCGCCCGGAACGGGGTACGTCTTCGAGCCGGATTTCGGCCCAGTCGCGCAGGTAGTGTACGTCTTTGCCGAGGGCCATGAGCCACGACGCCAGCGTAACATCGTTGTGGAGCAGCCCCAGCATGAGGTGGGGCGGGCCGACCTGGGCGTGGTGGTTTTCTTTGGCGAGTGCCTGAGCGATCTGTACCGCCCGTTTGGCCGTTTCGGAGAGAGTCATTGTATAGTTGTGGATAGAAGGTACGCGATCTGAGGAAATATGCCGCTTTGCACAGGTTCCCAAATACGTTTCTGCGTACAGCAGAATTTTCGGGGGAATTTATCAGCTTTTAATAGGATTGACAATATTTCTCTTTTTAAATTTACCATATCGTTCGTAAACGGTAATTATCCGCATCACTTCCTATGAAACACCCCCTTCTGCCGTCCCCGGCACCCGCCCCGCACGGTGCAACGCCCCTGCCTTCTGACCAACGCCCGTAGCAGCCGCTGAGTCTGATTCCATTTTTCAGCCTACCGGCTGTTATCTCCTGGCGAACGGGCAAGCTACATTACCGGTCTATTCAGCCACACCATTTTGGAAACGAACCGAATTGCGTCCTATACGCTCCTGCGAGAAATTGGCAGCGGTGGCATGTCAACGGTCTATCTGGCGGAGAATAACATTGGCGATCAGTTTGCCCTCAAAACACTGAACCTTGACCTGATTCAGCAGGAGTCGATTCGGAATCGTTTTCTCAACGAGATGGACTGAACAAAAAACTCTCTGAACTCCGAGCCGGGACGATCCGGGGCTTACTCGAAACGATTATCAAAACCCGAACCCGCGACGGTGGCGAGCCAATGGACATCCAGATCTCGCGCGGCACAGCGGCATCAGTGCCACTCAACGATCCCAATCGGCGCGTTGTTACGTCTTACTGGGTCGTGCCACCCGAATTCTGACGGATATCGCCAATATACTTACAGCTTCAGCAACCTGCTTGCCAGCGCGTTTGCACCGGTCTGAAGTTGCAGCGTGTAGACTCCGGCGGCCCAAAACCCGGCCTGTATTGTTTCGGTTTGCATTGCGCCCGTGGCCGTTCGTTCTACCTGCCAAATCACACTACCCGTAATTGACACCACCTTTAGCACTACCGCCGTTCGGCTGGTTGCCCGCCAGTCAACCCGGACATCGGCACCAACAGGATTGGGATACGCCATCAGCGATGCTTCGGGTAGACCGGGGTCAACGGCGGTTACGACGGGACGGTTAATGATTCGTATCTCGTAGTTGTTGGACGGTGCGCCCGTGCCGCATTCGTTGCTGAGGGCTTTTAGGGCGTAGGTTCGGGTTACGGTGGTTGGCGGCACCCATACCACCAGCGGGTTTGTCAGGTTGTTGGTAATCGCTTTATCATTCCAGAGCGTCAGGTTCCACGGTCCTTCGCCCCCCAGCTGAATACGAATGGCCGTGCTGTCGAAGAAATAGACCTCATCATCGCCGTAGAGCCGGGCGGTGGCTTTGGCCAGTATGCGTGACGTTTGGGGCGTAGCCGGACCCTCGCAGCCGTTGGCATCGGTCTGGGTAACGAACCAGCTTTTGGTAGCAGCCGCGCCGGTCGATACCGTTACCGACGACTGCGGGTTTTTGCGCTGCTCATTGTCGTACCAGGTCAGTTTGTGGCCGGTCAGAGCCGTGGCCGACAGTGTGAACGCGGCATCATTGATACAGGCAATTTGAAGCGGCTTGACCACAGGTGCTGCGGGCAGGGGCCGAACCGTAAATGTAATGGTACTGGCCGGACTCACGCAGGTACCCAGCCGCTGCACTACCGTGTAAGAGTACGTAGCGGCTGCGCTGGTGGGCGGCACCGGGGCTACCTCGGGCGAGGTTAGCCCGCCCCCACTGCTGGCTGTCCAGAACAGGGCATCGCCCCCGGCGGTGAGCGCCACGGGCGGGGTATTCAGGCAAACCGTCTGACTGGCGTTGACACTGGGCGGGCCGGGCGAGTCGGCCACAACGACCGATACTGCCTGACGAAGACTCTCGCAGGAGGTACTTTCCTGGGTCTGGCTTACGTAATAACTGGTTCGGATTGCGATGCTGGTACCAATGATGGGCGCATCGGGCGAGGCCGTACCGCCCGTTTCACTCTGGCCGTACCAGTTCAGCTTGTGGCCAGGCAGTGCCGTTGCCGAAACCGGGGCCGTCTCTTTAAGCCGACAAAGCAGCAGGGGCGTTGCTACGGGCTTTACCGGGGCGGGGTTGATGATCTGCGAAACAATTGTGCGGGGACTGGTACAGCCATCGACGGTTTGGGTAACGGCTACGGTAAATGTGCCAGGAGGTATCGCAACGGCAGTGGGTGGCTGACTAACCCCACCCGGCTGGCCGACAAAGAGCCAGAGCAGGTTTTTTCCACTGGCTGTAAACGGCCCTACCGGCTGCGTTTGCCCCGTTATACGTTCACAAACAGGCCCTGGATTGGGGGCTGCGGGAGCCGCCGGTATTGAAAAAACCGTCACAATAAGTTCAGCACGCGGGCCTTCGCAACTACCCACTGTCTGGGTTACAAAGTAGCCCTTACTGCCCGTTGCCGATGTAACAGGTGTTGGTTCGGGCTGGCTGATAGCAGTGGTGGCATCGGTGTACCATGTCAGCGGCCCATCGGCAGTTACATTGGCCGACAAGGAACTGGGAGCCAGTCCCTGACACAGTCCCAACGTCCTGACGGCAGGTTTGCCAGGGGCCGATAATACCCGAACCACCAGGCCATTACGCTCACTTTCGCAGGTGCCGTCGGTTTGGCTCACTTCATAAGTAAGCGTCTGGGCCTGGGCTGTTGGGGGTTTGGGCGCTTCGCTGAGCCTGGTTCCGTCTTTATACCAAATCAGGGTTTGGGCAGTTAGTAAGGCCGTTAGCGGCACAGCCGTTTGGCCAACGCAGTATGTTTTGGCATCGGTAACTGGTTTGGCGGGCGAGGGCCGGAAAGTCTGGTTTATGGTGGCTTTTGGGCCTTCGCAACCGTCTGCCGTCTGGCTCACCTGATACGTTTGCGTGGCGGTGTTACCGAGGTTGGGCGTGGGCGCATCGGTACCAATGAGACTACCATCGGCACGGTACCATTTCAGGCCGTTTCCGCTGGCAACCAGCTTTTGCGAAGGTCCAAACTGGCAGATGGCATTGGGCGTGGTAACGCCCGGCGCGGCAGGCAGCGGTTTCACGCGGACGGTAATGGTTGACTGATCGGAGCGGCACCCGTTGGTATCCTGCGAGAGTTTATACGTTTGCGTACCGGGCGCACTTGTTGCGGGTGTGGGTGCCTGACCATTGCCACCGTCCCAGATGGGGTTCTGGGCGTTGGTAGTTAATTGCTGCGCCGGTTCGTTCTGGCAGACTTCGCGCGTGGCATCGCCGGGGGGGCTTGACTTTGGCTTTACGACGACCTCAACTCTTACCCGCTCACTTTCGCAACCGTTGGTATTCTGCGAAACAAAATAGGTGTACAGACCCGGAATCTGGGTAAACTGTGCCGGTGCGCCCGTTATTGATTTACCGAGGTTGTCGAACCAATGGATTTCACCAGAACCCGATGCCTGTAACTTGACTTCGGGACTTCCCTGGCATACCGGCGCGGGCGAGCTGGCCGAGGGCAAAACGGCCCGGCTTACGGTAAAACTCCCCCCCACAGAGCCGGTCACGTCGGGATTTCCATTTTTGAAGACGACCCTGACCTTATAGGTACCATTACCCAGATCGCCCGGCACATCGGCAGTAAAGGTTGTTCCACCACCGGAACGATTGTCCCCGAATCCCCCGCCCGTTGGCAAATCACGGAGTAAGTTTCCGTTATTATCCAGTAGTTGAACAACAAAAGCAGTCCCTCCTTTGCCTTGTTCCCGGAATATTCCTACTCCATTGGTAGTCATGGGGATTTTAATCGTGGCTCCGCCACACAACGCCTTCTTGTCTGGATCGCCCGTTGTAATTGTCATCTGTTTAACATTGATGTTGACCGAGCCCGAAACCGTACCGTCACAGTAGGTATTCTTGAAGTTAGAGACACTGTACGACAGGTAGGGACCGCTGGAGACTGGATTTGGGAAAAAGAATCCCTCCTTGTCTGATGTACCGCCTGAATTCGGAAAAGGAATCGTTCCTCCCGATTCAGGATCAAAATATTTCATTGACCACGGGCTATCGGAGTTGACGGCAAATCCAATTGGGGCGGCCCCCCCTTTAAATACCTCGCCATCGAAGCGAATACCAAGGGCTGTATTCAAGATGGCCATCGTTGGCCGGGCGTGAATGGTAAACTCATTGCTGGTACCAGATCCACCACTCGCACCGTTTATCCGAATCCGGTATTTTCCCGACAACTCACCCAGTAGCTGCACAGTTAACGGAGATGACGAACCCGAAGTGGTGATGCCGCTCATGGCGTTTCCGTTAGCGTCGAGCAGTTGAACGATCAAGCTGCCAACGGAACCATTGGTAGAATAGGGTACTGATAGCGCCCCCCCCTGGCAAACGTCGGCACTTACGTTACCAATCGTGATGGTAGCGTTCGATTTAATTGTAAAAGGGCCGCTGGCACTCCCCAACACATTAACTTTTAAACCCCTTGTTACCACCCGAACCTTGTAGGTGCCGGGTGCCAGATCGGCAGGCAGGTTTGCCGTGATGTAACGCGGGTAGCCTTTGCTGTAGCCGAACCCTTCGCGGCTGGTATAATTTCCACCCATATCGTTCGGGTTATCCAGATCGCGCAGGTAGTTACCATTGGCATCCAGTAACTGTACGCCAAACTTATTGACGGCCAGATCAATTGGATACGTACCGGAGCCTGTCTCGTAGTTCGTTGTGATTTGTCCCCCCGGTACAGGCGTCTGTCCTCCCAGAAATGTGTTACCGATGACCAGTGGCTTGGCTGTTATGCTAACCGAACCAGTAATGTTATTGGGCGAACCTCCAAATTTCAGTACCTTACTTCGATCAACCACGTAATTACCCGTCGGACGAATACTGAAGAATCCATCCTGCTTCACTTCTATGTCTTTATTCTCGCCCGGTGAGTTTACGACGAAATACCGGATACCGCTGCCGCCAAACGTTGCGTAAATAGACGCGTCGCCATACTGACTACCCGAATAAAATACGAATCCATCAAAGCTGGTCCCATCAGGGGCCGTGTTCGATAATTTCAGCGTTAAGTTCGTCTGCGCCTGCACCGCCGAGGTACCTGCCAGCGCAAGTAGAGTGGCAAGCAGAAAATGATTGATTCGTTTCATGATTGATGTGGATTGGATGGTTCATTGGGTAATCAGGGGGTTATTACTTCGCCGGTTTCGGCTTTATCTTCCCGGCTTTGCTGAGCGATTTGATGCCGTTTACTACGGCCAGTATGCTGATGCCCCCACCGGCGTAAACCCCATATATGCCCGGTCTGCCGTAGGTTGTGATGGACATGGGCGAGAGCGGGCCACCAGTAGGCTGCCGGGCCAGGTCGTGCCAGGCGTTGTATTCGGCGTTGAGTTTATCGACCCGCGCGGTATAGACGTCGTAGTCTTTTTTGATACCTGAGTAACCCACGTAACTACCAGCCAGTCCAGCCAAACCGGCCACTACCTGAATAGCTCCGAGGGTGCGTAGCCGAGCTTTCTGCTTCTTCGCATCGGCGGTCAGGGTCGTGGTCAGGTCGGGCTTTACGGGGGGCTTCTTTTCGTAAACCGGTATGGCAGGTTTCGCGGGCGTTGATTCGGTTTTGCTGACTTTTAGGGGTAGAGACAAGGCGGCCAACGCCCGGCCCGTGTCGGGTTTGGGCAACGAAACGGGCGTCTTTACGGGGGGGGTGGCGGGGGTATTTACCAGTTTGACAGGCGTGGTGGGTGTCTTTTCATAAACCGGTTTCGGCGTCAGTTTAATGACGGGTTTCTCCGCTACGGCTACGGCCCGCTTGGCAGTATCGGGTTGGGCCGCGTTCGGCAGAGCAGGTTTCGGGGCGGGTGAGGGCACAACCGTTTTCTCGGCAACTGGCTTCGGCTGTGGTTCGGACGATTTCCGGGCGACGGCTGCAATCCGGGTGGTATCGGCCAGTACGGTTGCCGGTTTGGGCTGTGCCGGTTTGGGCGTGGCAGCTACTTCCTGGGGCGGATTTTGCGGAGTTATTTTAACCGGATCACTGGCAGGACGCGACGCCGAAACAATTGGCACAAGCCGCACGTATCCCTGATACTCAAGTCCTTTTCGAAACAGAAACTGATTGCTGTTATCCCGAAACTCAATGGAGTTCCGGTCATCGTAAAAATAAGCCTCGTTACGTCGCTCATAGAACCCCACCGGCACATCAACACTGCCTGACTGCACCACCTGGAGCCAGTACTTGTTAAATTTCAACGTAACCGTCGTGCCATTGTCCGGTTGCCGAAACGGCACTTCAGAGCTATTGATGCTCAGGTTGTTGGGAATGGCTGGGCGGCCATTATCGGCAGCCGGTGCTTTGGTCTGGGCAAGCATCGTATTTTCCTCGCCGGGGAGGATAAACCCTAGCCGCACAACCCGAACCTGCCAGTCGTTGCCCGCCCGCTCGGCCCGCATCTCCATAACGCGTTCTATGGTCTGGTAGGGCTGTTGAATGGTTCTGTGCCTGCCTTTAAAGTTCGATCTGAAAAATAGCTTTACGAATACCTGTTTCCCATTTTGTACGGGGGGTCTAATTTGCAGGGGCGTAAAAATGATGGTGTTGGTAGTCGTAACCTTGGCGTATCCTAAATCGAATATTTTCAGATATTCGTCTATGTTCGGCTGGGCAGCACTACCCGCTTTGGTGAAGTTAGGGTTCACGTCATCATCAACCAGCACCAGATCGTCTCTGAATATCTGAGATTCGCCCGGCAGATAAGCCTTTGAGATCAGTTCTTTTCTATCAAATTCAGTGTTATCCCGGTCGCTCAGTTCGTTCAATAGCTGATTAAACAGCTCCAGGCGCTTCCGGGCCGCTATATTTATCAGCCTGATATCACGTTCGTTCAGCTCCGCAGCCTGAACGGACGGGGCCGACTGGGCCAGGGACTGCGCCACGGCTACTGATGCACCGGCCATGATCAGCACGCCCAATATCAAGATAGAAAGTCTGGACCTTTTCATGGGCGTATCAGTTGCAGTTGGTGTAGTAAAACCGCGCTCTGGCTCCATCGGTCCGGGAATAACCCAGCGAATACCCATCGGCATTATACTGATGCGTGTATCGCAGTATCCGTTCCGGGGTCAGGGTTTCAGTGGCCCCCTTTGCGTACTGTTTGATACCGATAGTCTGGTAGTTATTGATCTGCACGAGCCCACCAATTTCGTCCACTCCAATGCGATCGCGGCTGCTGTTGATCGGGATGCTTAGGTTTACCGGACCGCCAATATTGTCAAGACCCGGCCCCGGCTGAATCTCCGCGCCGGGCTGCGCCGTGGGAATGCGCGGAAACCCCAGAAAAAACAGGCCCGTGTTGGTGTAAAAGGATTTGGTATCGTAGGTGTACGCAATGACCTGACGGCCCGTTGGCGAGATAAATTCGGTTTGAGTCAGCTTATCGCCGGTGTAGGTATAGGTTATGGCGTTTCCGGCGGCATCGGTGCGCTGGCTTATTTTTCCATTGGCTACGGTAATGATTTCGCCGGGAACACCGGTTACTGCCGTGAGTTTACCGCCCGTAAACACGTAGGTAATGGTACGTCCGTTCTCGCTGGCTACGTAGGTTTTCAGATTATCACCGTCGTAGGTATAGACGTAGCTGACCGCACCACCCGCAATCCGGCTAATCCGTTTGGGGGTACCGTCATACTGGTAGGCCAATTTGGCACCGTTTACGTCCTGGCTGGTAACGTATCCGCTGGTGGTATCCAGCGTATAGGCACGGGTTGTACTGCCGTCGGCACTACCCGTACGGTTACCTTTCAGATCGTATTGATACCGATACGTAGACCGGCTGGTGGTGTCGATATAATCAACCTGCGACACCCGGCAACCAAACGGGACGATTGACGTAGGGAGGGCAGGTTCCTGATGACAGCCGGACAGTATGGCCCATGTCAGCAGACCGCCTAAGGTTAGAGAAGAGATAACGGTTCGCATAACTATCGATCTGGTGTGGTCAAAAATTCGATCTGAACGCGCCGGTTCAGGGCTTTATTTTCTTCGGTATCGCTGGGGGCAATGAGCTGCTGGCTACCCATACCAGTCAATTCCATCTGCGCATCGGCTACGCCCTGTGCGAACAAAAAACTCGATACTACTTTAGCCCGGTTTTCTGAAAGGGCCTGGTTCAGCCGTTCGTCGCCTTCGCGGTCGGCATGGCCCACCAGCCGGACTTTAATGTTGGGGTTCTGTTTGAGGTAAGCGGCTGTCTGACGCAAAACGGTTTGGGCATCGGGCATCAACGTGTAGCTACCCTGTTCGAAATACAGCAACGGCAACGATTCAGGTCTGGGTACCACCACTACAGGTTTACTGGCAATTGCATCGGTAACCGGCGTAGCATCATCGGCCCGTACTACGTTCAGACCGCTAACCAGGGTTATTTTTTGCTGATAGCGCACGGTTTGGTTACTCTCCCGCACGGTAAGCTGATACGTTTTCGGAAACACACTATTACTGACCATCACGGCGGGCTGACCTGCTACGGTTGTCAGCGGCACCAGTATACCGGTGGCTTCGTCGCGTAGGTCGGCAGAGCTTATCGGGTTGCTGAGTCGCATCGATACAATGGTCAGTTCGCGGGTGAGCCGAACGGTGTACTCGCGTTGCTGTCCGTTTGGTTCATCAATGGTCAGGTTTCCCAGATACGTCTGATAGCCAGGGGCCGACACTTCGAACGCCACAATATCTTTCTTCGGGAAGTCGATCTGAACCTGCCCGGCGGTGTTGGTTGTCAGGCAGCGTTTCTGGCCATTGCTGGTAAAGACAAAACAAACCGATGCGGGTATGATCCGGGCAGAAAGGGCGTCGTTGATCGTGAACAGATTACGCTGGGGCCGGGCGGCTGCTTTGCCGGGTAAGCCTGTTGTACGGCTTTGCTCGTAGTGCGTTTGTTCGGTTTGCTGGTAGGGCCGATCCCGGTCCTGCTTGTCAACGGCCACCAGAGGAATAATCACCGTAACCGGGTCGTGGGTGGTGGGCAGGCGGGCCGTATTAAGGTGTAGTAACTGCGTGCGGTAGCCGGGACACTCGATTACCAGATTTACGGTTTCGCAGGTAACATCGACCATAAACTGACCGGTTTGGGTACTGTTGCCGAGGGCCAGCCGCCCCACCTCCGTTTGGGCGTACAGCCGGGCCGACACGGGTTGCCGACTGGCATAGTCCTGCACCAGCCCGGTTAGCCGCAGGCAGGGCTGAGTTGCCCACACCACACCGGCCTGCCACAAGAAGCTGGTGGTTAGCCAAACAAGCTGACGGGTTCGTGTTGCCATGATTACATTAGTTTTGCTCGGCAGCTACGCTTACATTTCCCAATAGAATACGCCATTTATCAACTTCCTGCCCGTCAATGGTCGTTTGCCGGGCCTCCAGTTTGACGCGCACGTTTTTATCCGTCAGGTCTTCATAACTCACCTTTCCGTTGGCACCGAAGCCCGTAAAGGTTTGCTGCCCGGCAATTGTTCCGTAGTAATTTCCGTCGGCACTTTGAGTTAAATCCTTTACAAACCGCGACTGAATCCACTCAATACGGGTATACGTATAGGGTAGTAGTTTCAGGCGGTTCAGATACTGACCAACGGGCATTTGGCGCGAACCAACCCGATTGGCCGACGTCACTTCTATGGTGGCGTCGGGCAGGAATAACTTCTTGGCCAGGCCAATCGCCTTATCCTTTTCGTCGTTACTACGCCCTTTGTCGGTAATGATGCTGATGTAGGCAACAAATTCTTCAACCCGCTGTAACGATTGCTGACGGTAATTCTCTTTCTCGTCTTCGGTCAGCGCAATAACCCGGCCTGAAGGCGTTTTTACCGGCGGGACAGATGCCTCCGGGAGGGAGCCAGTTGTGGCTGGTTCGGTAAGGGCTGAGGACGGGAGACTTTTTTCGGTAGTCTGGCTAAAGGGCACAACCGGGGCAGGCGGTTCGGCAGCTTTACCCTGGGGGGTTAAACTCGCCCGTATTTCCATTAGCAGCGGAGCCGCTTCGCCAGCCATTACGGTGAGCAGGTGTCTTCCATCCCTATACAGGATACCAATCAGTTCACCCTTGCCAATGGAGGCTACAGTACCCGCAGTCGTTTTATAGTTGACGACCTCGGCACTCTCGTAGGAAATCTGGGCCGGAATAACCGTAAGCGGCACGGCCTTGATAAGGTAATCATTGCCATCGGCACGGGGCGGGGCATTCAGAAACGTCTGGAGTTGCTGCCGGGCCTGTTCAACATTAGTCGATAGTTCGGATACAAGCAGGTAGTTGCCCGTTTTGGTAAATGCCAGTAGAATTCTGGACCGGCCAAACTGATGTTCTTTCAAATCACCGTCTCGCCCAACCGTCAGAACAACTTTAGTATCGTCAACGGACGTGATTCGGGTGTTGGGCAGGGGATCGCCGTTCTCGAAATAAATGACGTCCTGCGCCGATACATTTGGTACGGCGACTTGGGTCAGCAACAGACAGGCAACGGCTACAAGCCGGGCGAGTGGGGTAATGTATAGTTTCATGGTGTGGAGAATTTCGGGCAGGCTTTGGTAACGTATCGTCAGCGCATGGCCTGTACTAACTGCTTGGTGGCATTGGTCATAAAGGTTTCGAGTTCATCCTGCTCAACGGCTTCGTAGGGTCCAATTTTAAGGCGGGGAGCTATCGGCGTTAGTCGCCCCCCTCTATATTCGTAGGCGCAGCCACTGGTACAAGGGGTATAATGAAGTTTGTACGTGCCTACTACTTCGTTGGTCTTCACATAAACGAGTTTAAACTCGACCGAGGCCCCCAACCGCCGAAACTCAACCGGTAGCTGAATGGCCTTCTGTTTGTTACGTTTCGTGGTTTCGTAGCAAACGTTGGTTTTGTAGCCCACCTGCCGGTCAATATTGATCCACTCCAGAATCAGATCCGTATTGGTCAGGCCGTTCACTTTCGAGTAATCGACGCTCATGGCTTTGTCGAGGACTTCGTTGAACAGCCCCCGGTCACGTACGCTGAACCCCTGCCGAAACAGCTCTTTTTCAATGGCATTATACAGCAGATTATCGTTGTAGAGTACCTCATTTCCAGCGGGCTGGCGGGCGTCGCGCTGGCGTTTTTTGGACTGACCATCGGTACTTTGATCGTTGGTAACACCTTTTCGGGTTTCGGGTACCCGCAGCACGATTTTGGGCGACTGGTTCACGAGCATGACCTGCGTCAGCGATTCGGACGAGTGCATCTCGGTGGGCCGCTGGGTATATCGGATCGTGACCTGTCGGGCGCAACTGGCGGTGGCCAGCAGAATGAAAATAAGCAAAAACGGGCGCATCGTGGTGTGGAAGTAAAGAGGTGAATCAGGGTTTTTTAGGTAAGGACCCCGCTGACTTAGGAACTGATTTGGACGTTGAACCCGACTTGGCCGGGGGCATACTCACCATAATCTCCTTTTTGGGCGGAGCCATAGTTTTTGGTTTGGCCACCCGGCGGGGTGTATACGTCCGGGTTGGGGCTACTACTTCGGGTTCTGGCTCAGGAATAGGGGCAGACTTCATTTCTACGGCGGGGGGTTCAGGCGCAGGGGCGGGTTTTCCGGCTTCAATAAGTTGCTGGCGCAACCGGGCCAGTACAGGAGCTGCCTGGCCCGGCGGGTTCAACATCAGGTACCGCCCGTCCTTATAGAGAATGGCCGAAAGAGCATTCTTTTTAACTGAAGCCGCCGTATTGTCAGACGTAGCATACGCAATTACATCGCTGTTTTCCAGTGAGATACGGGTCGGGATAACCGCTGGTGGGTCGGTACGGATCAGGTAATCGTTACCATCGGTGCGGAGCGGAGCGGCCAGAAATTCGTTCAACTGCCGCTTGGCCTCCACCGGATCAGCCGACAGTTCAGACATGACCAGATAATTTCCCGCTTTGGTAAATGCCATCAGCACTTTGGTGCGGGCGTAGGGATAGATCTTCGTCTTCCCTTTCACGTTAGCCGTAACCACCACCTTATCGGCTGTTATATCGGTGATTCGGGCGTCTGGAACGGCTTCATCGTTTTTCACGAAGAAGACAACGTCCTGAGCAATGGCAACTGGCTTGCCGGGCAACTGGGCAACTTTCTGGCTGCAATTAGCCAACATCAGCAGGAGAACGAGGTAGAGGAGTACGCGCATGACGGGTCTATATAAAGGTGTGGATAATAAATATTCAGGGTTTCGGTGGTTTTGATCGCTGAATCGACTTGGTTTTCTGACTACCCCGGAACACCCCGGACTCAACGCCGGGCATATCCACGATTAGCTGCTTTTTAGGCGGAGTTACCGGTTTCTGCACGGGCGGGCTGGCCGCAACAGGCGGGCGGCTAAGAACCGGATCAGGCGGGCGGCTGGGGACCGGATCGGGCGGGCGAGACACCGGACGGCTGGGCCGACCTTCGTTACTAAGGGCCGTTTCGACCCGCTTAGCCGCATCGACCCGACGTACTACCCGCTGAAAATCGGCCAGTGACGCGTTATCGTCTTTCTCCACTTTAGTCAGGTCTTCCAGCAATCGCTGGCGGTTTTGGGGGTCAGACAGGGCCTGAATATTGCGCCGAATGTCATCGATGCGGGCCTGATTGACCAGTGCTTGCTGCTGAATGAGATCCTCGACCCGGTCAATGGCTTTGTCAATCAGTTTCTGGTCAGACGGAATAGCCAGCGGCCTGGCTTTGCGATATGCCTGGATTGCTTTACTGTATTCTTCTGCCTGTTCGTACTGTAATCCCTGCTGCACGTATTCCGGCGCTGAATTCTCCTGCGCTACGACCACAGGCGCGGTCATACAACAGCAGGTAATCAGAAAGACGTATCGGAATAATAGCATGATTACAGGGATAGAAGGTGAGCATCGGGACCAGCGGCAGCTTATTTAGCGTATTTATCAACCAGCAGTTTAAATGATTTATTCTTCCGAAAATCCTTTCGGGAAATGTCCACTAACTTATCTTTTTTTACGTCGCTACTGGTCAGAACGTTAACCGAAAGAGCTTTCTCGAACCAGGTTAGGGCTTCGGTCTCGTTATCTTTTTGCAGATACGCACAGGCCATAGCGTAGGCTGCACGGGGTGCCACCGTCGGATTTTTCATACACCTGGCCAGATACGGCATGCCGGCATCGGGCTGCCCGGCATACAGGTGCGCCAGTCCCGTGTTGAGCCAGCAGTCACTCTGGCATACGTCCGTATTAGTTTGCACAAGGGGGGTTTCCAGATCGCCGAGAGCTTCTTTATATTGACCCGCCAGCAGGTAGTTGGTGCCGCGCCGAAACACGGTTTGGGGATATAATCTCCGGGCTGTGTCCGCTACCATCAGCTCGCTGAACGCATCGATAGCCGCTTTATAATCGCCTTTTTTCTCCAGCGCGCTGCCTTTGGCGAAGTACAGTTCGGGCTGGCCAGGCTGGCGGTCAATGGCGCGCTGATAATCGTCAATGGCGCGGTCGTATTTGGCGAGTCCTTCGTAGGCGGCTGCGCGGCTGGCGTAGGCAGGGGCAAAGGTTTCGTCATATTTCAGGGCCGTTGCGTAGTCGTCAACGGCCTTCTCGTACTGACTCGTAGCCAGTTCGCAGGTAGCCAGCCGGTAGAACACATCGCGAAAAAAGACCGGCGTATAGTTCTTCTCGATTTTCTTCTGCACCCCTTTTATCGACATTAGGGGCGGGATAGCTTCGGTATATTTTTTCAGATTCACCAGGGCCGTAGCCTGGCCAAGCAGGGCCGCGTAATTGGCCGGATTCAACGTGGCCGACTTTTTGTAATCGGCGGCAGCGAGGTCGTATTTCATCTGCGCCATGTAGGCATCGGCCCGGCGGCTGAAGGTTAATTCTTCGGCGGGGGCCAGGGCAATAGACGCCGTCATATCGGCGATGGTCTTATCGTAGTCGCCCCGGTTAAGGTAGGCCAGCCCCCGCTCATACAACGCACTCGACAGTTTGGTCCGCACGGCCAGCGCGTTGGTCAGGTGTTCGATGGCCTGGTCATAGTTTTTGGCTTCATTGGCCTGTTTTCCCAACGTGTACAGACTGGTGGCAATGGAGTCGATCCGGGCCACGGGCGGGTCGGACAGCTTATTCTCCATCGCTTTCGTAAAGTCAACTCCCGCTGGTCCGTATTCTTTTTGGGCGGCATAAATCAATCCCCGAAAAAAATAGGCGTCCGGCTGCGTCGGAGCAGTTTCAATGGCCTGACCAAAATCGGCGGAGGCCAGGTCGTACTTCTGGGTTCGGAAGCGTAGCAGACCCCGATCAAAATGGTGTTTGCTTTCGATGGGATTGAGCGCAATGGCCTGGGTGAAGTCATCGTCGGCATTGGTCAGGTTGCCGGTTCGTACCCGCAACTGCGCCCGCTGCGAGAAAATATCGTCGCTTTTCGGGTCGATAATCAGATAGGCCGAGTAGTCGGCTACAGCTTTGGGCAGGTTGTTGAGTTTTCGATACAGTTCGGCGCGGGCCAGAATAGCCTCTAAGTTGGCGTAATCCAGTTCGAGCGATTTGGTCAGGTCTCGCAGGGCACGGTCGTCTTTATTGAGTTTGAGGTAGCACTTGGCCCGGCCCAGGTACCAGTCGGAGTTGGTATTGTCGCGCTTGATGACCTTATCGTACTCGTCCACCAGTTTGTCGTACTGCCCCGATGCATACTGTTCGTCATACTCGGTTTTAATTGCCGATTTTTGGGTCAGTTCCTTAATTACGGCAATCAGGGCTGTGGAGTCAGGAAACTTGTCGAGAATCTTATGATAGTAGCCAAGAGCATCGGCATACTGACGTTTTTTGCGGGCCAGATCAGCCTTTTCGCGGTAGTCGCGCAGACGTTCGCGGTCGGCAATTTTGTCGGCATTTACCAGTCGATTTACGCGGTCAATCTTGGCCCTCGGCAAAATATCATCGTCCGACGGCTTTAGTTTATCGGCCTGAGCGTAGGCCAGCAGCGCGCCCTGATAGTCTTTGCCTGCTACTGCCTTGTCGCCTTTGGCGAGGTAGTCACGGTACACCTTCAGGGCCATCTGCTCCTGCTCGCGTTCTTTGGCCAGTTGAGCCTGGAGCAGGGCTACCTGTTCCTGTTGGGCCAGCAAAGCCGCGCTGTCAACGGGAGCTTCGGGTTCTACCAGCGTTACGTTATTAATGGGCGAATCGACGGTTTCGCCCGGCGCAGGAAAGCCCACCTGCATAATGGTGACAGTCCATTTTTTCCCTACCCGCTCGGCCCGCACTTCGGCCACCCGCGGTACCGCCCGAAAAGCCGCCGTTGCCCGGTTGTTTTTCCCCGAAAAAAGCTGCGTATAAAACACCTTTACATAGGGGTATACCCGCTCTTTGACAGCCGACACCTTTACGTTTGAAAACTCGATGCTGCGATCTACCGACTTTGTATAGAATAGATCAAGATTAGCCAGATACTTATCGACTTTCAGATCAACGGGCTGATCAATGGGGCGGTCGGGCTGCAGATCGTCTTCAATGATGACATCGGTGTTGTAGAATAGCCGGTTCCGAATTGTGTCGGCGTAACTGCGGGCCACAATGGCTTTACGCTGCGACTCCTCAAGATCTTCAAAGGTCAGTACGTTGAGCAGATCGTTCAGCCCCCGCTCCACCTTGCGCTTGGCCAGCAGTTTGATCTCATCGCTGTCGCGCGAAGAAACGGGCTGGGCCAGCGCGGGCCAGGCCAGCAGCAGTCCAGGCAAAATGCGTAGTAGAGTAGATAGTTTTCGGTTCATGCGTTCCTTCGCTTAATAGAGCAGGGTTGTTAGACACAAGCAATTCATGATCGCGACGGTGTGGGTACCGTCATCATCCTATTTCGTCGCCAGGCCAATGTTTCCCAGCAGTACCGCCCATTTGAGTGAAGGGCCGTCGTTACCTGATTTACGATAGGACTCCAGTTTCACCTTCACACTTTTCTCCGTTACATCGGTGTACAGCACATCTTTGCCGTTTTCAGCGTAGCCCGTGAAGGTTTGCTGACCGGTAATCATGCCGTAGTAGTCGCCATCGGCAGCCTGAGTCAGCTCGCTCACGTACTGCATCTCGGTCCATTCGATGGTGGTCTGCGCGTAGGGCAGCATTTTTAGATTTTTGAGGTAAGCTTCAATCTTGTATTTGCGAACACCGGGCCGTTTATTCGAGGCTACGTCGATGGTGGCGTCGGGCATGAATAGGGCTATGGCTTCTTTAATGGCTTTATCTTTCTTATCATCGTCGAGGTCTTTGTCGGTAATGACATTGAGATAGGCAACAAACTCGTCAACGCGCTGCAACGCGCTGGCCCGGTATTCCTGATACTGTGCATCGCTGAGCGTTGGCTTTTCGCTGACGGCCGGACTAACGGCGGGTTCGGTAGGGGGTGTAGCTTTAGCCACCTCGGCGGGTTTCTCCGCCACCGGCTGAGGTCCCGGTTCCGGCTGAGCTACCAAAACCGTTTTAGTCTTTACGGCTGATACCTTACCCGACGAGTTTGGCTTACCAATGGGTTTAGCGGCTGGTGGTTTGGCGGGTACCGGAGCTGCTTTCCTGACCGAGAGCGGGGGTGGGGACGTCAGCAATTTAAAGACTTCAGAGCGGGTGCTGATCAGGGCAGAAACCGCCTGATTGGGTGGGGCCACCAAACGGTGCCGTCCGTCGCGGTAGATGATGGCGGCCAGTTCGCGCTTGCTGATCGACGCAGCTACGCCCGTCGTACTTTTGTAGTTGACCAACGCGTCGCTCTCGTAACTGATACTGCCAGCAACGACCGAGGCCGGGGCAATTTTCACCAGCACGTCATAAGCCGACGATGAGTTACCTTTATTGAACTCGTCAATTTCCTGTTGCGCTTTGGCAGGATCCGCATCCAGCAGACTAACTACCAGAAAGCGGCCATCATTGGCAAAGGCGAGCAGGATATTTTCCCGGCGTAGCGAAAAGTTGGCCGGCTTACCGTTTCGATTGACCGTAATGGTCAGTTTTTCACCCTCGGCGGCTGTCAGTTTCCCCGGCGAGCGGTTACCGTTGGCTAAGTACACAGTCTCCTGCGCCAGCGAAAGCAGCGGCAACAAGCTGATCAGCAGGGTAATTTTGATGAATGAACGGAGTCTTTTCATAACGGTTATGGATTAGCTGTTTACCAGGTTTGTCCGAGTTTTTGCAGTTCGGCCTGCGCACTGGCATCGCCCTGATTGGCCGCCAGCTTATACCACTGAATAGCTTTGGTCTGGCTCTGCTCCCCCCCTTTTCCAACGGCGTACATAGTACCTACGTAGTACTGAGCACGGGGATAATCCTGATTGGCCGCCCGCAGATACCACTTCATGGCTTCTTTATCATTGACAGCCACGCCAAGTCCTTCTTCGTACATGATGCCGAGATTGGCCCGGCTTTCGGCGTTACCCTGCTCTGCCGATGCCAAAAACCACTTCATAGCCGTGGGGTAGTCTTTCTGAACGCCCGTACCGAAGTAGTACATGGCCCCCAGATTCTTCTGGCCTTCGGGGTTGCCCTGCCGGGCCGACGCTTCAAACCAGGTTACGGCCTGTGGCAGATTTTTCTCGACGCCCTGCCCAAACTGATACATGACACCCAGCAGGTTCTGCCCAAACGAATTACCCAGTTCTGCCGATTTTGTGTACCAGCTGGCGGCCTGTTTGTAATCTTTGGGCGTACCGTTCAGTCCGTTGTAATAGTCGTTACCCACTTCAAAGCAGGAATCGGCGGTAGCCATGGCGGCCATCGTCTGCTCGGTAGCGACGGGAGCCGTAGAGGTCTGGTAGGCAGGTTTGGCAACCGGTACACCAGACGATGTGAACCACCAGACACCCCCGCCAATCAGTACCACCGCAGCCGCAGCATACGCCCAGACCGGTACGCCCGATTTGCGGGCAGCCCGGTTTCTGGCTGCCATGGCGGGATCGGCCACGTGCTGAAGGGTGCCATCCGGCGTGATGGGCGTCTGGGCCGCAAGCGGTTCTGGCTCATCCATTGGCTCCGCTACCGGTTCAGCCGGAGCGGCAACCGGCTCAGATTCCGGCAGAGGCCTGGTCAGGGCCGCTTTCCGGGATTTGGCTACCGGAGTTGCAACGGGAGACACTGGACGGGGCGGGGCGGCACTAATCATCGTGGCGTCGTCCGGGTCAGGCGCGGAGACAGGTGTAAGTGGGCTGACAACGTTAACCGGCGCATTAGCGGGTCGGGGGTTCATCAGCGCGTCGCGCAGGTCGTCACGCATCTGGTTGCAGTGCTGGTAGCGGTCAGCCCGGTCTTTGACAGTAGCCCTGGCAATGACCGCATCGATACGCTGCAAAAACGCCTGCTCGTGGGGCTGCATGTCGGGCAGGGTTTGTAATAGCGAAGGCAGCGGCTCAAATCGAATTTGCCGTTGCACCTCCACTACAATCTCGTGCGTGGTTACGCGCGGGTAGGGCGAGCGGGCGGCCAGCATTTCCCAGAGCGTTACACCCAGCGAATAGATGTCGCTGCGCCAGTCTACGTCGGTAGGCGAAACGATCTGTTCGGGACTCATAAACGGTACTGATCCCATCTGCATTTTAGGATCGGTGAGGGTACTCTGGAAACTGGCAATGCGTGAGATGCCAAAATCAAGAATTTTGGGGCGCATGTCGGGCTGCACAATGATATTGCTGGGCTTGATATCGCGGTGAACGATACCCCTCTCGGCGCGGTCGTTGATGGTCAGCACCACGTTATGGGCATAAGCGAAGGCGTCGAGCAGCTCAGTCATAAAACGAACCAGCACTTCTGGCTGCCGGAACGCATGCGGGTCCTGTTTGAGTAGGTCGGAGAGCGTTTGCCCTTCGATGAACTCCATGATAAATGCATCCTGCTCGTGATCGAATCCCAGGATTTTAACAATACGCGGATCGTCGAGCATTTCCAGAATCTCGGCTTCGCGAATAAACCGACGGCGAATCATCTCGTCGTCGCGGAGGTTTTCGAGCAACTGCTTGATGGCTACTTTCCGGCGGCTTCCCCAGCTTTGTTCGCCCTCGAAGACCACGCCCATCCCTCCGGCTTTGATGCGTCGGGTTACGATGTAGTTCAGGATTTTATCACCAGCTCGCATGATGGCTTCTTGTTTCTGTGGATAGAATAAATTCAGTGAGCAACCACCGCAAAAGGCATATCGGACGAAAACCGCCCGAAAACCACTGGTGTCTGCTGATTATAGGTAGCCTGTTGTATGGTATTGCGCATATAGACATACAGTTCACGCATAGTTACAGTCTGGTTATGGTCAGCATCGGCTTTACCACTAGCTCCCAGTACCAGATAATACGTGAACGCTCCGTGTTTCAACTGCGCCAGTTCCTGCGAAAACTGGTTGGCTCGTGACGACAGCATCACAATCACGTTGTTGTTCAGTGTGTGCGCGCGGGCAACGGGCGTTTTGGACAACGAAGACCGGTACATACTACCCGATTTGCAGGCGTCGGCCAGGAGTAGTTTGGTTTGCGCATTTGACTGCCGGAAGGCCAGTTTCACGTCGTTGTGCAGCACGACTACCCCTGGGGCAGCATCGTAGGGCAACAGTACGCCCTGATCGCCATGACCTGAAAAGAAAAAGATAATCCGGTCATTTTTGGCGGCCCGTCGAAATAGCGTCATCGCCTTGATGATGTTGGCCCGCGTGGCCTGTTTCTCGGTCAACAGCATGATATTAGCTGCCGGTACGCTGCCCCCGGCGGGACTTTGCAACATATTGGCAAACAGACGGGCGTCATCATCGGCAAAATTCAGATCGCCCTTCCCCGGCTGACCAAGTGCGTAGTCTGAAATACCCACGATGACGGCATAAGTCTGCTGCGTGGCGGCCAAAACGGGCGTCTGAAGCAGCAACACGTAACTGAGCAGGAGCAGGCAAAAAGAATGTATCATCATGGTGTGGATTAGGTAGTCCGGATGTCCACGTCTGGGCTACTTAGTGCTACGTACTTCGTTTGGCGGTTGCTTCTTTCTTCGGTTTGGCCGGTTTGGCACTCGGTTTACCCTCCTTATCGATACGAATGGCTTTTCCGTTCAGCACAACCTCGGCCGTACCATCGTCATCGAACGGCCCGGCTTTCTCATACTGGATGAAGTTCGATATCTGCCCGTTCATGTTCAGGTAGCCCCATTTCTGGTTTTGTCGAACAGCGATCCGCTGATTGCTGGGCGATTTGACTTCGTCGAGCCAGTTACCGCCCTTGCTGAGATAAAGTTTATGACCATCTACGTCTGTCAGCGTAGCTATGCCATACTGATAGTCCTCAAATCGGCTGAATGTCTTACCATCTTTACTAATGTATTTCTCCGGGCCTTTACTGGTTTCAACCCGTGCCACGCCGTTATCAAAATCCCCGATTTTAGAGTAATGCCGGGCAGTTGTCCACTGCCCATCGGCGGTACGCAGACCCAGTAGCCCGGTGTCTTTGTCCCGTACAATTTTCAGGTCATCGCCAACCGTTTTCACTACATCGTCAGTTGATTTAGCATCACTGGCGGGCAGGTCTGCCGAGGTCGTAGCGGGCGAAGGTTCCGGCGTTTCGGGCGGGTTACTTTCCGACGGTACGGTCAGGTCTTCGCCAACCTGGTCTACGGGTTCCACGGGAATGCTTTTCCGGGCGGGCGGCTGACTACTGAGGGGTAATTCCGTGGAATCATTTTTATGGTTGTACTGCTGCCAAAAATACCAGCCTCCTGCCGCGAGTGCCAAACCAATCAGCACCAGGACCACGGTCAGCCAGGGAGACGACCGCCTGGCGGGTACCGGTACCGGAGCCGCCGGGCGTACCGGATTGCGTGGAGCCAGCGGGGGCGTAGTTTTAACTTCGTACTGGGGTTGTGGCGCCGGGCGAGCGGGCGCGGCCACCGGCGCGGGTGGTTCAGGCGGGGCAGGCGACTTTACCGCATCGGGAATGGGCATGTTGATAAGCGTCACCGCATCACCATGATCAGTATCGATAGCCGAGCGTTCATAGACGGGCGCGGCCACCTGATGACGAAATTCAACTGCCCCCGTAACCTGCTCGATCTGAATTAGATAAGCCGTAAAATTGTCGCGGGTATTACCCAGGCTGTAGCCGTGCAGCCGGGCCATTTTCTGCTCGTTTGTATCGGCTCGGTCGCGCAGGGTGTTTTCGAGGAGTTCGTCACTGACCCGCTCCAGTACGCCGTCAGAACACAGGAAGAAATAATCACCGGCACGCAGGTCATTGAGTATCTGCACCGACGCCTTTACGCCTTTTTCACCCCCCTGCAAAGCCCGGGTGATGATGTTTCGCTGCGGGTGTTTCTGGGCTTCAGCAGCCGATAGCACCCCCGCTTTAACCAGTTCATTCACGTACGAATGATCGTCGGTACACCAGATAATGCTACCCTCCCGAATCTGATACACCCGACTGTCGCCGATATGAGCCACCGTAGCGCCGGCTTCGTGCAGATACAGCATAGTCATGGTCGTGGCCATGCCGGCTGCCTGCGGATTGGTAGTCAGATACTGGTTAAACTGATCCTCTACGTGGGCCACGGCCTCCTGCACGTAGGCTTCAGTCACAACCGTTACCGGATGCCGGTGAAAATACGTGTCTAATGCCGTAACAGCCAGTTTACTGGCTATTTCGCCCCGTTCGGCTCCGCCCACCCCATCGCAGACCAGAAACCACCGCTGTCGGGCCGAGGTATGTTGCGGATCGGGATAGAGGGCATCCTCGTTGTTGCCCCGGTTGCCAAGTTCAGAGTAGCCAAGTGGCCGTGCAATGCGAACGTCCATTATGATATCGGGTAGGATAGTTAAGGATTTGTCTGTCGTTTAAAGCTCACCACGGTACGTTCATAGTCCATGGCTTCCACGGCCTGAGCCGCCTGTTTTTGAGACGCCACCGAGGTGCCGGCTTTCAGAACCAGCTTGGTTTCGCCAATCTGGATCGTGTCACCATCTTCCAGAAAAAACTGATCGTACTGGCTTAGTCGTGGCTCATTACCATTCAGGTAGGTTCCGTTCAAACTATTTTTCCAGATGCCGTCAATCAATGCACCGTCTTGCAGGATATATTCCGGCCCCAGCTTGCCCATGCGTACCTCAATAGTACAGTGGGGGCGGCTCATGTACTCATCGCGGGTAACGATGACGTGCGTGGCCGGTCGTCTGGCCGATTGCCGCCCAATAGTATTGGCACCCAGCTGAAGCGTAAATGTCTGCGTATCGGTCAGCTCATCCTTTACGATTAGCCAGCCCAGGGTGTTTGATTGCAGTGGCTGGCTGGGTACCGCCATCCGCCCAAACAGCATCGTGGCATCGGCATTATTGGGCCCCACCACCGGCGCCGGGGGCAGCGGGTTTATATAGCCACAGCGCGGACATTTGGCGTTGGTCAGGGTTTCGGCATTTTTGATAAGCAGACCCGCTTTACAGTTGGGGTTACCACAAACAAGACGTAACGGCTCAGCAGGCATAGCGCAAAACAGAATAAGCCGTCCGTTGTGGGCATCCATCAACGGACGGCGGGAGGTTAGGCAACGTAATCGGTAATATCAGCGTCGGGGTTATAGTCGGCCCCAAAGTCGGCTGAGCTGGCAATAGAAGCCGATGCGTGATTGTCGAGATTGTGCAGAGTCTCCATACTACCGTCGATGTTCATGGGCTGATCAACCTTCTCAAAACCGGATAGCTGATGCGTCTGAGGATCGTAGGTAGCGCGGGTGTCCAGCACCTGATCGTGGTCCGTGTCAATCAGCACCACATTATCATGATCCATGATGGCGTCGGGCCGACCGTCGCGGTCACTGTCGAAGACCGATACCTGATTCCCATCCAGTTCGGCCATCGCTACGTCGGCGTTGGCCAGCAGCCCGGCGTTGGGGTCGCTGCCGGGTAGTACGGGTGCGTCGGTTTCTACGGTTACGTTGGCCACCGCGTGTACATTGTCATGGGCCGGTTCCTCGACCGTAATATCCGGAAATCCATCACTCTCAATAGGGGGCGGCACGTCGGCCACGGCCACGGTTGCTGCGGCAGCCGCGTGGGTGCTGGCTGCAGCCATCACGTCACCACCGCCACCACCACCGGGTGCGCCACCACCACCGCCCGCTTCCGGCGAGTCGGGGCCATAAACAGTAGCCAGAAAATCCCGGTGTTCGTTCGGACTCATGCCATCCCACTCGTCTTTGAAAAACGTATTGTAGAGATTGCCGTGCCACTCAAAATAATTACCCGGGCCCATATCACCCCGCGCATCGGCAAATGCCTCTTCAAAAGTCATATCGTCGCGGTTGGTGGTGGTATCGACCAGCACCTCGGCGGGCATCGTTACATTGCTCACCGACAGCGCGTTCGCGTTACCCAGGCCGTCATTGAGGCCACTGCCGGAGCCATCGGTATCTGCGGAGTGATCGGTGGGGGGCGGGGTTTCCTGCGCTACGGCTCCTTCGCCCGAATCGTCGAGGAAGCGCGACATGCCGTAGGCGGCACCACCCAGGGCCGCTGTACCCACGAGCGCAGCAGCAATGGCCGACTTTTGATCTTTGTTGAGCGGTTTAGCCGCGGTTTCGGCGGGCGAACCCTGAACGCTGGTAGCGTCGTCGTCGTACTCTTGGTACTCGTTCATGATGCGATAGAAGTTAGTGGTTGATTAATTGGTTAGTCGGACCACCTCGCTTTGCAGGAGGGGCATTGCTTTCGGGCAGCCAGGTCCAGAAAAGGCACGTTACCGAGCGATTTCTGACAGGCCGGATTAGGGCATACGTACGTACGTTTATACTCTTTTTCGAGGGCGATGAGCTTTTGCGATGGGTTCAGGAACTCGGCGGCCAGAATCTGACTGACAGCCGAACCGAGTACGCCCACTGCAATACCAATAGGCCCCAGAAACAGCCCTACGAGCGGTACCAGCCCAAACGCAGCCCGCAGCCGCGCCTGCTGACGGGGGTTATTGATCTGGATGGACTCGCGGGTGGCGAGATAGAGTTCCTGTACCTTTTCAAGTTCGGCAAACGGCCTGCGAAAATCGAGCGGATCGCGGCCCGGTGCGGGCGCGGAGCGCGGAATCGAAGCCGGGCGGGGAGCCGCAGCCCCGGTGCGCAGACCCAGCACTTGCCGATAGTCCAGCGGTTCTACCTGACCCAGAATAACCGCATTGTCAGGGCCGATGATAGTTTGCTGAATCCGGCGACCATCAACGGTAGTGCCAAAGGTTGAGTTTTTATCTTCGAGCAGAACAACATGATCCGTAATAAACGTCACGACAGCGTGGTATTTGCTGACGCTGGGTTTATCAATAACGAGCGAATTATCGGGCGCTCGCCCAATAGATATGATCTGGGGCGAAGACATATTAGGTAAGGTGTGGATAATCACTCACTTACGAGAGTGCAATTGCCCCGCAAACTTGCTATTTTAGGGCAGTTTAGCAAGCGAAGGGATAAGTATTTTCGAACCGTTTTAGCAAGCGGTTCATGTCGCATCATTAGTCGATATTTACCTTTATCCGGGAAACGCTGCTTCGTGGTGAATTATCAAAATCAATTGAAACGTACTGCCCCCAACCCAGCTGACTAACAGCTGGGTTGGGGGCAGTACGGATTTGTATGGGTTAGGCAATCCAGCTAAACTGGTATTCGAGCGTTGGAATTTTGGTACGTTCGGCAATCCGGCGCAGGCGGGCGGGTAGCGCCATAAGATAGTCGCGGGCACGCTGACCGGCATCGTTCAAATCGCGGATGTCGGCAATGTTCCAGTCGATCAGCAGCGAGTCGGCAATGTCGATGTAGTCGTGGGTGGTATAAACGCCCATGCGCTGGGCCGCGTCGGAAAAGTGACTGAACGTCTGCCCCATCTTTACACCTGTTTCGCGGAGAAAGTGGGCGGGCATTACAATTTTCTTACGCATCATGTCTTCAAATGCCAGCATCATTTCGGACGCATCCACCTCAAAAATCTGCTTCACAAACGCTTTATACGCTTTGGCGTGGCGCATTTCATCAGAGGCAATCACCCCGCATATTTTGGAGAGTTGTGCACAGCCGGCCTGCTTGGCCAGCGTGGCCGTTCGGCGGTGCGAGACATTGGTGGCCAGTTCCTGAAACGAGGTATAGATAAAGTTACGGTACGGATCGCGGCCCGTGCCAATGTCGAAGCCGTCGGCAATGAGGTACTGTGTCGAGACTTCCATAGCCCGCATGTTTACCCGGCCCGACAGGTATAGAAATTTGTTAAGCAAATCGCCGTGCCGATTTTCTTCGGCGGTCCAGCCGCGAATCCAGCGGCTCCAGCCATTGGCCTTTTGCTGGTCAACACCTATCATATCCATAAGCCAGGACTCGTAAGTAGGCAGGGCTTCTTCGGTGATGGTATCGCCAACCAATACGGCCACGTAGTCGTAGGGCAATTCGCGGGCACTTTCGCGAAATTCCTTTACGTCGGCCAGAAACGACTCCTGGGTGGAGTCGGGCAGGAAATCGGCGGGTTGCCAGTTGGAATCGATAGGTTTAAGAAAATTGCCCAGCACGGTATCGATGCGTTCACCCACGAACTGCATAACATCGAAACGGGAGCCGGAAAGGGTCATAGTTGGAGTATCCATAGCAAGGGAAAGACGAAAGTATGGGTAAAGTTACCGCTGTTTCGGATTTTTGTCGGCTGGGAGGTGCAGTGGATTCGTACTTTTGACTCAAAAAGCGCGTCGGGATCGTGTCGATCTCTCTAATTTGTATGAAAAAAGTGCTGGACTACGTTCTGAGCTGCGTCTATTTGCTCTATTTTGGAATTGTATTATTGGTTTTTCACGTCCTTCAGGTGCTGGCCTTTAACGGGATGGGAAAACCGGCTCAGAAGCGCGTAGTAGACTGGATGAACGCGTCCATTGCCTACGGATGGTACCTTACCGGCAGCACCATTACCTATCGGAAACTGGCAAATATCCCCAAAAACCGGCCCCTTATCTTCGTAGCCAATCACCAGAGCATGTTCGACATTTCGCCCCTGATCTGGTTTCTGCGGGCGCACACACCCATTTTCGTTTCGAAGAAAGAACTGGCACACGGCATTCCGGGTATTTCATACAATCTACGAAAAAGTCATGCCGCCCTCATTGACCGAAAAGACCCCAAGCAGGCCATCGCCGAGATTGCACGGCTGGCTAAACACATTGAACAAACCAAACACTCAGTCGTGATTTTTCCCGAAGGTACGCGCTCGGCATCGGGGCAGATGCGGCCGTTTGCCACGGGTGGTATGTCAGTGCTGCTCAAACGCGCGCCCTCGGCCCTGATAGTGCCGGTGGCCATTCGCGGTACGGGCTGGTTCAATCCGAAGGGGCTATTTCCGCTGCGGTCTTTTACCAGCATGTCCTGGACCGTGCTGGATGCCATAGATCCCGCCGGGCAAACCGTTGATGACGTTGTGGCGCAGGCGAAGGTAGCCATTCAAAACGAACTGGAAAAGTCAACAGTCACTGCCGGATCTTCATCGCGGTAAATTCATTAACCAGTTTCTTCGATACGCTCTCCAAATTGTCTCCAGATTCGGGATGGTAGTTTGTGTTCAACTTTATCAGATTATGCGTGCGTTCTTTTCAATCGGTGCCAGTCTATTTGTTTGTTGCTGGTTAATGTTATCCAGCCAAATCAACGCGCAGGAATTGCCCACGAGCGGGCAGGTTACGGGCCGGCTACTCGATGCCGCCACCCAACAACCTATGCCGTTTGCCAGCGTTACGGTCTGGACAAGAACCGGTGCCGACAGCACCCTGACCGGAGGTACGCAGACCGATGAACATGGCCGGTTTACGATACCCAATCTACCGCTTTCGCCCGTTTGGGTCCGGGCATCGTTCATTGGCTATCAGTCTATTGTAAAAAGCAACAGTCTGACTACCAGCCAGCTTTCGCTCGATTTAGGGACGATTGTACTCCGGGCCGATGCCCGATTGCTGAACGAGGTGAAGGTAACGGGCGAGAAAGAGAGCCTGACCATGAGTACCGAAAAGCGGGTGTTCAACGTCGGCAAAAACCTGACCACCATCGGCGGCACCGCTGAATCACTACTCCGAAACGTACCGTCTATTACGCTCGATGAAAACGGCAATCCGAGTCTGCGGAACATGGCCACAACGGTTTACATCAATGGTAAACCCACCCAGTTGACGCTGGCGCAGATTCCGGCCAATCAGATCGAATCGGTAGAAGTCATCACCAATCCGTCGGCGCGGTACGATGCCTCCACGTCGGGCGGGATTGTGAATCTGGTGCTAAAAAAGAACCGCCAACCGGGCTACAACGGGCAGGTTACGGGCAGCATCGGGCAGAATAGCCGCTACGATGCAACCGCCAACCTCGACTTTCGCCAAGGCCGCTGGAACATCACGGCCCTGTACAGTCTAAACGCCACCCAAAACCCGCTCACGGGCTAAGTGAACCGCACCAACCGCCTAGCCGGAACGAATACGCCCACCAGCTTTTTCAATCAGAATACGACCATAAACCAGAACAACCGCTTTCAGAATGGCCGGCTCGCGGTTGACTATCAGGCCAATGACCGCAATCTGTTCTCGGTAGCGGGTAACGTGGCGGCTGGCGCGTACAACACCGTTTCCGGTCAGCAATACACCTATCGCAACGCCGACAAGAACCGCACGGGCTACGGCGGTCGAGACATTAACCCGCAGAATAATTTCACCAACCTGGGTGCCGAATTTGACTGGAAACACAGCTTTACCCGCAAAAAACAGGAACTGAATCTGGTTACGTCCGTTACCCGCAATCAGGTCTCCAACGCGGCCAACTGGCTCACGACTTCGCTCGATGCCAACGGCGTTTCTCAACCCACCTATCCCGAACGTGACCGTATTGACGGGCGTATTATTGGCAATCAGTATCTGGCCCAGCTCGATTACACACATCCCGTTTCGGACTCGGCCAAGTGGGAGTTTGGTCTGCGGAGTTTCACGTACGCCCGCGATCAGAAATACCTCTTCAGCCAGCTGGACGAAGCCAACCAGACCTATCAGCTACTGCAATCCTATTCGCAGGATGCCCTAATCCGGGAAACAGTGAACGCAGCTTACGCACTATATACCGGCCAGTTGCGTTCGGGTATTGCCATTCAGGCGGGGTTACGGCTGGAGTAGTCGAGCTTGTACGGTCTGTCGCGGTTTGACGGCAGTACGTTTGGCTACAATTATCCTTCAAAAGCGGGGCAGAACTGGTTTCAGTCGTTTTTCCCGTCGTTTTCGGCCACGAAGCAACTCAGCAAGACCGAAGAACTGGGCCTGAGCCTGAGCCGCAAAGTAGGGCGTCCTAACTTCCGGCACGTCTTTGTAGGCATTCAGGCCAACGACCGGCAGAACATTACCATTGGCAACCCGGCCGTGCGCCCGGAGTTCATAAACACCGCCGAACTGACCTACACGCGTACCAACAACAAACTGCAATGGCTGGCAACGGCTTATTACATCTACGAAGACCACACCATCAAGCCGTTTACGCAACCCTCGGCCACCGACTCATCTATTCTGGTTACGACGTTTATCAACGTCAAAGCCGACATTCAGTATGGTCTCGACCAGACGCTGAAACTCGACCTGCATCCTAATTTCAGCATTTTGGCCAGTGCCAACACCCGCTCGTTTGCTGTACAGACCGAAACCTTCAGCACGCAACAGTGGGTCTATAATGCCAAGCTGAACCTGACTTACAAATTTCCCGCCAACATAACGGCGCAGCTCACCGGCACCCGAGACAGCCGGGGCGTATCGTTGCAGGGCTACCGGCGGGCCGTAAACGCGGCAGATTTTGCCCTGCGCAAGAGTTTCTGGCAAAACCGGGCCAGCGTGGTCTTCACCATCAACGACATGTTCAACTCGCGCCGGTACGTAACAGTCTATGACCAGCCAACGGTTTTTCAGGAGTCAATGAACCGGCGCGACGTGCGGTATTACAAGTTCACGCTCCAGCTTCCGCTCGGCAAACCCAACGCTACGTTCAAACGCAGTCAGCGCAAGCTGGACCGCCCCGACATGGATTTCAGCAATTAGATAAGTTGTAAATTCCTCGAAAAGCCACGACAACGAATGGACTAATGAATTTTACGCTTGAAAAATCCCACTCCATCCGTACGTATTTGCCGAATGCAGCTATATGAAGACACCCAGTGGCATTTACCGTCGGGCTATTTATCTTCAAACCGTACGCGCTGATTTACAAAGTTGAGTCAGACGCGCTCGTCTTTCTCGACGTGTATCACACCAGCCGAAACAAAGGGAATTGATTGAGCGTATAACTCTGTAGGCCATGCAGAAACTTACCAACGATTTTTACGAACACGATACGCTCACGCTGGCACAACTCCTGCTCGGCTGCGAACTGGTGCACGACTCGCCCGAGGGCCGAACGGCGGGCATTATCGTCGAAACCGAAGGCTACATCACCGGCGACCCGGCCTGCCATGCGTACCGGCGCGAGACCAAACGCAACGCAGCCATGTTCGGCCCCGCCGGTACGCTGTACGTCTATCAGATTTATAACCACTACAACTGCATCAACGTCGTGACCGGCCCCAAAGGCGTGGGCGAAGCCGTACTCATCCGCGCCCTCGAACCCACCACCGGTACCGACCTGATGCAGCACCGACGCAACGAAGCGTTTAAAACCGGCTTTGAACGCTACCGCCAGAACACCATCGACGCCGGCACCACCGACGGCTACCGGAACCTCTGCAACGGCCCCGGCAAACTTACCATCTCGATGGGTATTGACCGGCACGACCATAATTTCACCTCGCTTACTACCGGTAACATATCCATCATCGGTCCGGCTTATCACGACTTTGAGATGGTAACGACCACACGCATCGGCATCAAATTCGGGGCTGAGCTACCCTACCGGTATTACATCGAAGGCAATCGGTTTGTGAGCCGGAAATAGTATCTTCGGCCATGAATCAGATGAAAACCCTGCTCCTTACCGCTCTCCTTGCTGGCTCTATCACGTTTACTTTTGGGCAGGATAAAGCCGTTGAAAACCAGAAATTCGCGCTGCTTAACAACGGAGCTACGGTAGGCATGATTATCAAGTCGGTGATTAAGTTCGACCAGAAACGGCTGAGCCTGACCGACGTCCAACTGCCCCGCGCCCGGCAAATTATCACCACCGCTACCGTAGCGTTCAATGACGGGGTAAAGGCGTTGAAAAAGTCGGGGATGAACCAGAAAAAACTGCGAACGCTGGCAGTGACAGTTGAGGACGACAAGGTGAGGCAGTACAAAACCATCCTGACACCCGCACAGTACCAGATTCTGGTAGTTAGCCATAAGAAAACCTATCCCGAAAGCCGTATCTAACGCCGGGTATTCGTTGTTGGGCGTATCAGGAAAACAGGTCGTTAAACGGGCCGTTTGACCAGGATATATGGCGCAACCTCTCAAAAGTTGGCTTGGCGTGGCATCAGCGGCCTTCACGAACCTGAAAACCAACGACCCGATTCGGATGGCGGCTGCTACGGCCTTCTTTTCGTTCTTCGCCCTGCCGCCGATTACGATCATCCTGAGCCAGGTTTACGGCAACCTGCTCGATGGACATGACCGGCGGGTAAGCTGGCAGTTATTCCGGGAACTGGCTAACCTGTTCGGCTACAGCGGGGCAAAACAGTTGCAGGATATTTCTGAGAATATTCAGGAGCGGCCCACGGGGCAACTACAAACCGGGCTGAGTATTTTTCTACTACTACTGGCATCCACTACGCTGTTTGCCATTATCAAAAACTCGCTCAACCAGCTCTGGAATGTAAAACCAGCCGCCGACCGACGCGTCTGGTATACGCTCATTGAGCGGGCGGTGGCCTTTGGCATTATCATCTTTTCGGGGCTGTTGTTCACCGGTTCGCTGGCGGTGCATCGGCTGCTGTCGCCCCTGAACAGCGATTTAAGCCATGTCATCTGGCTACGTAATGCCGGGCAGCACGTATGGTCGGTATTGGTGCTGACAGTCTGGTTTGCGGTGGTATTCAAGTTCCTGCCCGACATCCGTATTCGCTGGCGGGCGGTGGGGGTAGGTGCGCTGGTAACGGGCATACTGGTCGAAATTGGCGAGCAGATACTGAATAAACTCTTGATTCAGAGCTCGGTAGGATCGCTGTACGGCGCGTCGGGAGCCATAATTCTGATCTTACTATTCGTGTTTTACGCAGCCTTAATTTTCTGTTACGGCGCGAGTTTTACCCGGCAGTATGCCCAACAAATCAACGAAGCCGCCGAGCCGGGCAGTCAGGCCGTAGCGTATAAAATCAAGGAAGTGAGGGGAAACTAAGCGCATTCCTTTCTCCTACCCGCGTAGAACTTCGCGCCGTTGGTGGTAGGCCTGGGTTGCTACGTCGCTCAGAACATGAAGGGCGGGCTGTGACTGATCAGAGTACCCACTGCCGTAGATCATCAGGTCGGCTTCGCGCAGGGCGTTGGCTACCCGGTCGTCGGCCAGACGTTCGGCAATCTCGGAGGTTGTCAGCGATACGTAGGGCCGTTTTTCCAGCTTTTCCAGGTACGTTTTCCAGAGAATAATAGCCTGATTGGCGTAATCGGGGGCGGTATCAATGTTGAGGTTTCGGCCCAGCCGATTATACTCACGCTGGAACTGGATGTGACGCCGGTTAAGCCGGTACAAACTCGAAAACCGCTGGATGGGTCGCCGAAACAGACCATACATCAGAAACCCCACAATACCCGCCAATAGCAGGCTAACCCCGAGCAATGGATAATTGAATTGCTGTCGCAACGGCATGACGTCGGTTTCGGTAGCCAGCAGACCCGTATGCGGGTTCACTGGCAACTGGTCAGCTACAGCCAGAACAGACCGCAGAACCACCGTGTCGGGCTGCGTCATGAGCCTGGTGGTGTCAGTATCCTTAATCTGCTGCACCGGCACCTGAAGCACCTGAATTGCATCGACCTGAAACGATACCAGTGTGTACACGGCACTGTCCCGGCTTACGGCCCGGCGACCGCTGCCGGTAGTTTTGGTCGTAAATAGGGCTACCTGCTGCACCAGAAACGGGCTGAACTGACGGATAGTATCGGGAAATAAAACATCGACCGTGGGCGCGTGATCGAACGTGAGCACGTATTGAAAAGGCCGCCCAATCTCGATACTGTCGGTCAGAAAAGAACCTTCTACCCGTGGCGTCTGGGCGTGGGCAATGATGAAAGATGAAAGATGAATCGGTACGCCGATGCGGATAAAGGTGAGCAGCAGACGTATATAGCGACCCGGTATTCGTTTTATAAATGATGGATAGGCAGGTACGTTCATCGTCTGATGCGGAACAGATCCACAAGTTTGGGAACGAAATCTTCCTGCGAGTCGAGGGCTACGTAGCTGGCATTATACTGCCTGCAAAGTTTTTCCAGAGCCACCTGATTTTGCCGGAACGTATGGTGCAGAGCTAACCGAAACGCTGCCGATGATGTATTGACCCAGGTTGTCTGGCCGCTTTCCCGATCATGCACCGGAATAATACCCAGCCGGGGCAGGTTTACTTCGCGCTGATCGTACAGGTGAATCACGACCAGATCGTGCTTTTTAGCTACAGCCTTCAGGTTGTGTTCGTAGTCCTGATCGATAAAGTCCGACAGCAGAATCACCACGCTGCGCCGTTTCAGGCGGTTGAGCGTAAAGAGCAGCGCGTCGGCAATGTTGGTTCGGTCCGACTGCGGCACGAGCTTATACAGGTTCATAATTAACCCATATCCCGTTTTCATGCCGTTACCCGGCTGGATATACAGCTCATTCTGATCCGAAAAGCAGTACATACCCACGTGGCTGGCTTCGCGAATGGCCGACAACGCCAGTACCCCGCATATTTCTTTGGTAGCTGCCAGTTTATCGCGGTGACGAGGCCCTACCATCTGCGACGCGCTGACATCGACCATAAAAAAAACGGTCTGATCTTTTTCTTCGCGAAACACCTTCACGAACGTACCGTGCCCTTTCGACGATACGTTCCAGTCGATAGACCGCACGTCGTCGCCGTACTGGTAAGGACGAAGGTCGGCAAATTCCAGACCGGTACCTTTAAAAATGGAGCGAAAACTACCGCGCATCTGCGAGTTGACCGCTTTGCGAATGCGAATGTCGAACTGCCGAAGTTTGGCCAGAAACTCGTCTATATCCATTCGGAATTAGGGTATTTTAACGGTACGTATCGAACTTTGCCCGGCGGGTCAGCCTTTACTATTTTAACACAGAGAGACGGAGATTTGCACGAAAAAAATAGAGTTGCATTATGCTAAAAATAGGCTGTTTAACTCTGTTCTCGCCGTGCAAATCTCCGTTCCTCTGTGTTAAGATTGACCTGACAAAGGTACTCTTGTCTCTTCATTTTCTTCCGATGCATCTATATCGTACTCTGATCTGGTTTGTGCTGATGATCCGCCTGTTAACCGGTTGCCAAACTGACAACCGTCCCGATAATCTGGTCGACACTGACAAGATGGCCAATATCCTGACCGACGTACACCTGGCCGAAGCCCGCGTGAGCCGCCTGGGTGTTGCCTCAATCGACTCATCTAATCTGATGTACAAACGACTCGAATCCCATATTCTGCGCAAATACAGTGTCGATACATCGGCCTACGAGAAGAGTTATATCTATTACTCATCGCATCCCCGCGAAATGGAAGTTATTTACAAACGGATTGTGGAAAAACTGGAGAAAGAACTTGCCACCTCCCGTAAGAAGCCCGCAAAATCATGACGATTGGCATTGTTGGCGCGGGCATTTCCGGCCTTACCCTGGCCTGGGAACTGCAACAGCGCGGTATCGACTATCACCTCTGGGAGGCCCGTGATGAACCCGGCGGTTATATCCGTTCCCGGTGCGATCCGGCAGGTTACGTGCGCGAACTTGGCCCCAACTCCCTCCTCGGCGACGACACTTTGCTGGCCTGGCTTGACGAACTGGGGCTGACCCCCCATCTGGTTTTTGCCAATCCGGTTAGTAAAGCAAGGTTTATTTTCCGCGATGGTAAATACCGGGCGTTGCCGTCTGGCCCGGCGTCGCTACTGTTCGGTCGCATCGGCGAACCATCTTATTTCAGCTGGAAAACCAAGTGGGCCATTGTTCGCGAACTGAGTAATAAAACCACCTCTCCCCCCGGCGAAACACTGGGGCAGTTTTTCCGGCGTCGATTCACGCCCGAACTGGTCGATTATGCCGTAGGGCCGTTTGTAGCGGGTATTTACGCCGGAGACCCGGAGCAGTTGCTGGTGTCTGAAACGTTTCCGTCGCTGATTGCCTACGAACGAGACTACGGCTCGGTACTTCGGGGCTTCATCAAAAACCAATCGTCGGCGGTTCGGAAGCAGTCATTCAGTTTTACCGACGGGATGCAGATGCTACCCAACGCGCTGGCATCGCGGCTTACGAATCTGTCGCTAAACGATCCGGTACAGGAAATTCGGCGGGCAGGCAACGGCTGGGCTGTCAAAAGCGTATCGGGAATAACTACCGTCGATCAGTTAGTGCTGGCCACCGGCACCGACGCAGCAGCCCGGCTGGTGCAGTCATACAACCCGGAACTGGCCCGGTCTTTGTGGGCAATCAATTACCCCTACATGACCGCTGTACATTCGGTTTATAGACGTGCCGATGTGAGTCATGCACTCAACGGGTTTGGCGGGCTGAATCCAAAAAAAGAGAATCGCTTTTGTGCCGGACATATCTGGAGTAGTTCGCTATTTGCGGGTCGCTGCCCTGCCGATGAGGTGCTGTTCACCACGTTTGTGGGCGGTTCTCAAAGCCCTGATAACGCCCGGCAACCCGACGAGGTCATTTTTGAAAATGTTCACCACGAGTTGGCCGGGAGTTTTGGCATTTCGGCCAGTGCGCCCGTGTTTCGGGATCTTTATCGCTGGGAGCGGGCCATCCCACAATACGATGCGAAACTGGCCGCACTGAAACCGCTGGTGGCGGCTGCGGTAGGTGATCAATTGCGGGTTTGTGCGAACTGGTACGGCGGATTGTCGTTACCCGATTGCATTGGCAAAGCCCGCGCCATGGCCGAAGAAATTGAAACTAAATCCCTGATTAACAAATTTTAATAATTATTTTGTACAAATCATCTCCCGATTTTTGTTAGTAAATTACCTGCCACTCTATACGTCCCTTGCTGTGAAAGAACGCTTAGTAGTCATACCAACCTACAACGAAATTGAGAATATCGAAGCCATTATCCGCAAGGTGTTCAGCCTGCCCGATGTCTTCGATATCCTGATTGTCGACGACGGCTCGCCCGATGGTACGGCCCGGCGCGTTCGCGATTTGCAGGAGGAATTTCCGACTACCGGACCCGACCGGCGGCTCAACCTGCTGGAACGGCGCGGCAAACTCGGCCTCGGCACGGCCTACATCGACGGGTTTAAATGGGCGTTGTCGCGGGGGTACAAATTCCTGTTCGAGATGGACGCCGACTTCTCGCACAACCCCGAAGACCTGATTAAACTTTACCACGCCTGCGCCATAGACGGGGCCGACGTAGCGGTTGGCTCGCGGTACATCAAGGGCGTTAACGTAGTGAACTGGCCGATGGGCCGGGTGCTGATGTCGTATTTTGCGGGGGTTTACGTCCGGTTCATTACGGGCATGAGCATCATGGATCCCACGGCAGGATTTGTATGCTACCGGGCCGGGGTGCTGGAGGTGATCCTGCGTAATCCCATCAAATTTGTGGGCTACGCGTTTCAGATCGAGATGAAGTTTACCTGCTGGAAATACGGTTTCCGCATCGCCGAAGTCCCCATCATCTTCACCGACCGCACCAAAGGTGTCTCCAAGATGTCGTCGCATATTTTCAAGGAAGCGGTATTTGGCGTGTTGCAGATGAAGATCAGCAGTTTCTTCCGCCATTACATCCCCCGCCCCGCTGCTGCTGTCAAAGCCGAAGTACCGGTCGATGCGGTGTAGGTTGTGTAGGTTGGACACTCTTGTCCGACCAAGCTGAAGGCTAACAATGTACCTACTCTGTGTTGTATGCCTGGCTTGAACCACAGTATTGGCCGTTTTGCGACCTGGTCGGTCAAGAGTAACAACCTACACCGGTTGCATAAAATAAGCCTGTGACGTATTTTAGCCGACGAAAAACGGTTAACTAACTCCCGTCACCAAACTTTATTCTCTTTCTCTGAGAAATAGAGTTGCTTACCCCCTAAATATGCGTATCTCCCTTTACTTGCTTGCCCTGCTGCTATTGCCGGGGCTCCGTCCGGCTGTGGCCCAGACCATTCCGACGCCCAAAGAACACTTCGGCTTTGCCATTGGCGACGATTACCAACTGGCCACCTACACCCAGACCGAAGCGTATTTCAAGAAAATTGCGGCTGCGTCGAACCGCGTTAAGCTGGTTGATATTGGCCTGACCGAAGAAGGGCGGCATCAGTACATGCTGATCGTATCGTCGCCGGAGAATCTCAGGAAGTTAGACCGGTATAAGGAAATCTCCACCAGACTGGCCCGTGCTGAAAACCTCACCGATGAGCAGGCCCATGCCTTAGCCAACGAGGGAAAAGCCGTGGTCTGGATTGACGGCGGGCTGCACGCTACCGAGGTCGTGGGCGCGCACCAGCTTATCGAAACCATCTACCAGGTTGTGAGCCGCACCGACCCCGAAACGATGCGGATTCTGGACAACGACATCATCATGTTTGTCCACGCCAACCCCGACGGGCAGGAACTGGTCAGCAACTGGTACATGCGCGACGCCAAACCCGAAAAACGCTCTGCCGACAACCTGCCCCGGCTGTACCAGAAATACATCGGCCACGACAACAACCGCGATTTCTTCATCATGAACATGAAAGAGACGCAGAACATGGGCCGTCAGCTGTTCGTGGAATGGATTCCGCAGATTATGTACAACCACCACCAGCGCGGCCCGGCCGGATCGGTGGTGGCCGGACCGCCCTACCGCGACCCGTTCAACTACGTCTTCGACCCGCTCATGGTTACGGGCATCGACGCGCTCGGTGCCGCCATGATTAACCGGCTCAATCAGGAAAACAAGCCGGGCTTTACGCGGCTCGGCGGCTCGGTGTTCTCAACCTGGTACAACGGCGGGCTGCGCACCACCACGCACTTCCATAACATGATTGGTCTGCTCACCGAAATTGTGGGTGGTCCCACGCCCGAAGACATTCCGCTGGTACCGAAACGGCTGATTCCCAACGGCAACACGCCCTTTCCGATTACACCCCAGAAATGGTACTTCAAGCAGTCTATTGACTACTCGCTGTCACTGAACTATGCCGTGCTGGGCTATGCCGCCCGCTACCGCGATGATCTATTGTTCAACATCTACCGCATGGGCAAAAACTCCATCGAGCGGGGTAGCAGCGATTATTGGGCCTTGACGCCCAAACGCATCGACGCCATCGAAGACGCCTTTGCCAACGACCCCAAAAAGGCCAAACCCGCCACCGATGCAGGTCTGGCGCAGTACGGTCTGCTGCCGAGGGGCGGTGGGGTGCCGAAGAAATACTACGATACCATCATGACGGCCCCGGCGCAGCGCGACCCACGCGGATTCATCATTCCGGCCAGTCAGGCCGATTTTGCTACGGCGACCAAGTTCGTGAACGCGCTCATCAAGACCGGCATTCAGGTACAGCAGGCCACCGCCGATTTCAGCGTAGCGGGCAAAAAATACCCGTCGGGTTCCTTCATTGTCAAGACCGATCAGGCGTTCCGGCCCCACGTGCTGGACATGTTTGAGCCGCAGGACCACCCCAACGATTTCCAGTATCCCGGTGGCCCACCCGTGCGCCCCTACGATGCCGCCGGCTGGACACTGGCCTACCTGATGAATGTACAGGTTGACCGAATTCTGGACGGGTTCGACGGACCGTTCAAAAAGCTGCCCCTCGGCGAACTACAATCGCCCAAAGGTCACGTTATGGGCCAGCCCACGGCGGGCTACGTGCTGAGCAGCCGGGTCAACAACTCGTTTATTGCCGTAAATGACCTGCTGGCGTCGGGCATCGAAGTGTTCCGTATGCCCAATGGCACGGGCGGAAAGTCGGCAGAAGCGGGCGCATTTTTTGTACCGGCGTCGGCCAAAGCCAAAACGCTGCTGGATAAATCGGCCAAAGACCTCGGGCTGGAGATTGGCGGGCTGGCCAAACGCCCGGCTACGGCCATGACCAAAGTATCGCCCATGCGCATTGCACTCTGGGATAGCTACGGCGGGTCAATGCCGTCGGGCTGGGTGCGCTGGCTGATGGAGCAGTACCATTTCCCAATGACCGTGGTCTATCCCGCCGACATCGACGCGGGCGATCTGAAGAAAAAGTTCGACGTAATTGTGTTCGTGACCCGCGCCATTCCGGCCCTCGACGGCAAAGAGGAAAACACATACAACAGCTCGGAGCGCGAACCGAAAGAAGAGAACACGCCCGTCGAATACCGCCCGCGTCTGGGCAAAATCACCGCCAGCAAGTCGATTCCGCAGTTGAAAGCATTCCTCGAAGCAGGCGGGCAGGTTGTGACCATCGGCAGCAGCACCAACCTGGCGTATCACCTCGGCTTACCCGTCCGCAACGCGCTGATGGAGATCACGACGGGCGGCAAAGACAGGCCGCTGCCCAACGAGAAATACTACATTCCGGGCAGCGTATTGCGCGTTGGCGTCGATTCTACGCAACAGGCTACGTGGGGATTACCGAGCCAGACCGACGTGTATTTCGATGCCAGCCCGGTATTCAAACTCGCCCCCGAAGCCATTGCCAAAGGACAGGTCACGCCCCTCGCCTGGTTCGATTCGGCCAAACCGTTACGTAGCGGCTGGGCATGGGGACAGTCGTATTTGCAGGACGGCGTGACCGCGTTCATGGCACCGGTTGGCACGGGTAAGTTCTTCGCGTTTGGGCCGGAGATCACCTTCCGGGCGCAGGCGCAGGGCACCTTCAAGTTCCTCTTCAACCAACTCTACACCCTCGGCAAAACCAGCTCAGCCAGTAGTGAGGTTGGTACGGAGTAATACAGTAATTTTATAGTTAAGCCGCTGCCCGTATCGATCAGATACGGGCAGCGGCTTATTTTTGGCCCACTATGTCTGGTATAAAGAGAATGATTGCGGGTAACGGTCGGATAATTTTGTTGCTGTTAGTTGGTATTGGCAGGGTATCGGCCCAGCCAGACGTTTCGCAGGTTAGCGTCTCGGTCGAACGGTTAAAGCAGCACGTTTACACGCTGGCTTCCGAAGAGTTTGGTGGGCGTCAGGTGGGTACGCCCGGTCAGTTGCTGGCGGCCAATTACTGCATTCGGACCTTCAGACAGAACCATTTAACGGCTCCCTTCCGATTCGACTCCACGCAGGCATCGTTCCGTCAGGCTTTTGCCTTTACAACAACCGACGTTGCCCTGTTTGGGCCAGCGAATGGTAGTTATGGTAGTAACCTCCGGGCAACGACCAAACGGTCTGAACTGGTGCCGCTGCCGCAAACCGCTAAAGACAGCAGCAAGGTCTCGTTTGGATTCAATGTAGGCGGTCTGCTCATTGGCAACGAGCTGAGAACAGAGATCGTCGTTGTGTCGGCGCATTATGACCATCTGGGCAAGTCAGGCAACCGTTTCTATCCAGGGGCCGACGATAACGCATCTGGTACGGCCACGGTGCTGGAGGTGGCCGCCATCTTCGACAGTCTGGCCCGGCAGGGTGTCAGGAGTCAGCGTAGCGTGCTGTTTCTGCTTTTTTCGGGCGAAGAAGTGGGGTTACTGGGGTCGCTATTTTTTGTCTATAACAGTTCCATTCCGCTACGTCAGCTTAAGGCTAACATCAACATTGATATGATTGGCCGGGTGGATCAGTTGCATCGGAGAACCCCCGATTATTGCTACTTAATCCGCGACGATCAAAGTGCGCCGTTGCAGCAAATTGCCGAAGCAGCTAACCGCCAAACGTCAGGATTGGCCCTCAACGAAGGAGGCTACGATACGGCCAACGACCCCGAGCAGTTCTTTTATCGCTCTGACCAGTACAACTTTGCTAAATTCGGCATCCCTGCCTTGTTCTTTACCAGCGGCCAGCACACCGACTACCACCAGTTTAGTGATACCGCCGATAAAATCAATTACGAAGCCCTGCGAAAACGCGCCACGCTGATCTTCCAAACCGCTTGGCGGGTAGCAAATGAGTGATGGCTAACCCTAAAATACCAGATTGTCGATCAGGCGGACGTGGCCGAGGTGGGCGGCTATGCAAATGGCGGTTTGGCCCGGTGCCAGCACTTCGCTAACGGGCTGGAGCGTGTCGGCGTTGGGGGTCAGGAAAACTCGTGTCGTTTTAGAACCAGACCTTCATCGTCTGTTGATTGAGTTCAATGACCTCCGCTGTTTCAAAGGCCGCAATCAGTTGTCCGAACGACGTCCTGAATAAGTCGAGCATGGGGCGATTTCGCAGGTTTCCCGTCGTTACGTAAAGCAGTTTGTACGGCTGTTGCCTGAGGAGGTATGAGTTGAGAAAGTCGCTGTCCTTGGTGACAACGATTCGATCTTCGGCCATACTTCGCTCGCAAATGTAGCTATCTGGGATTCTGACGTTGGCCAACAGAGACGAGACGTGCACAGCATCATGCCCTTTGGATTGCAGCCACTCGGCGAGTAATACAGGCAATTGCTCGTCAACGAGGAACTTCATGCGGCCAGCGGTAACGATTTGAACTGACTTAGCTGTACAGCATACGACAGGCAAGCCCGGATGTCGTCTGGTTCAAGGGCGGGGTATTCTTCCAGCAGTTCCGGCCAGCTTGCTCCATCAGCCAGCAGTTCCAGAATGGTAGTTACCAAAAGCCGTGAGCCGCGGATAGTTGGTTTGCCGTGACAAACGGCGGGGTCGATTGTGATTCGTGCATTCATTAGCTTGTTGGGTTGTCGTTTTTCTTCAAAATACCAGATTGTCGATCAGGCGGACGTGGCCGAGGTGGGCGGCTATGCAAATAGCGGTTTGGCCCGGTGCCAGCACTTCGCTAACGGGCTGGAGCGTGTCGGCGTTGGCGACTTCGACGTATTCAAGCCGGAAGCCGGGCCGGTTGGCTAAAAACCCCAGTACGGCGGCTTTGGCCTGTGGTACGGACTGGCCCTCGCGTAGTAGATTCTGCACCATTGTCAGGGCCTCGTACAGGGCGGGTGCCTGTTGCCGTTCGGCGGACGTGAGGTTACGGTTGCGCGACGACAGGGCCAGGCCGTCGGGTTCGCGCACGGTGGAAAACCGGATCAGCTCGACGGGGAAACTCAGGTCGCGGATTAATCGGCGCACTACGGCTACCTGCTGTAAATCTTTCTGACCGAAATACGCCCGGTGCGGCTGTACGATGTTGAACAGCTTGGCCACCACAATACCCACGCCGTTGAAATGCCCCGGTCGCATGGCCCCTTCCATCACGGCTTCGAGTTCGCCAAAGTTCAGCATCAGCGCGGGCGGTTCGGGATACATCTCGTCGGCAGCGGGTGCGAAAATTACGTCGCAGCCCGCCGGTTCGAGCAGGGCCTGATCAGCGTCGAGGGTACGCGGGTAGTGGGCCAGGTCGGCGGGATTATTGAACTGAACGGGGTTCACAAAGATGCTGCATATAACTACATCGTTCTCCTTCCGGGCCTGTTCAACGAGCGCTAAATGCCCCTCGTGCAATGCGCCCATAGTGGGTACAAGCGCAACGGTTTGGGCAGGATCAAGGGTGCTGAGATGCTGACGAAGGGCAGGAATGGACGTAAACTGACGCATCTTTTTTAGCGGAGAATGATTGAAATACGGGAAAAATTTGTATAATTTTGCAAGTTTTTTGATTCTCAGACATCACACGCTTCCCGTTACCTATGAGCAAATTACGCATTCTTTACGTAGCCAGTGAAATCAACCCCTTCCTGAAAACGTCCGACGTGGCCGATTTTGTCCGCAAATTGCCACAGGTCATGCAGGAAAAAGGCATGGAAATCCGCATTCTGGTACCGCGCTTCGGGCTGATCAACGAACGTAAAAACCGTCTGCACGAGGTGGTACGGCTATCGGGCATCAATATTGCAGTTGGCGACGAGGAAAAACCGCTGATCATCAAGGTAGCGTCCATCCCGACGGCCAAGCTACAGGTCTATTTCATCGATAACGAAGACTATTTCCAGCGGAAGTACGTTTTCCATGACAAGGAAAACCGTTTCTACGACGACAACGACGAGCGGGCCATCTTCTTCTGCAAAGGCGTGCTGGAAACGGTAAAGAAACTCGGCTGGGCACCAGACATCGTACACTGCAATGACTGGATGACCGCCCTGATTCCGCTGTACCTAAAAACGACCTACAAAAACGACCCGATGTTCAAAGACACCAAGTCGGTCTTTACAGTCTATAACAATGGGTTCGATCACCGGTTTAATGGCGACCTGATTGAGAAGGCCCGCATGATGGACATCGACGAAGCCATGCTGGCCGAATTAAAATCTGCCGATTTTACAGGCTTTATCCGGCTCGGCTCTACCTACGCCGACGCCGTAGTGCGGGCCGACGAAGAAACAAGCGAAAGCCTGAATGCCATTTTAAACGATTTCCCCGAACATAAATTTGATGCTGCCGAAGATGAAGATGTTGCCGAACGCTATTACAACCTCTACACGCAACTGGCTGGGTAGACTTTTTCTACTCGCTGGTTCCGTAGCGGGCGTTCTGGCCTGTGAAGAACCCAAGGAAATTGGTTTGTCGCCCACTACACCGGTGGGGGTTTTATACACCGACACGCTGACCATTACCCGCGAAACGATTCTGCTGGATTCAGTGCGCAGCAACGATCAAAGTATGCTGTTGGTTGGTCGTTACACTGATCCGGTCTTTGGCAAGATACAGGCGAAAGCGTTCGTACAGTCCCGCTTTGCCACCGATTTTGTCGTAAACGATACGCTGACCAACGTGGCCACAACGCCCAGCCGGATTGTCTATGACTCGACCCGTTTGGTGCTGGATCTGAACGGAGCCTGGTACGGCGACACGACGATACGGCAGGAGATTCAGGTCTTTCGGCTGACCGACAGTCTGCGTCAGGCACAGTCATACGACATCAGCAGCGTAGTAGGTTCCGAAGCGACACCATTGGCTAAGCGGGTGATCCGTCCCCGGCCAACTGCCCGGGACTCGGTACCCGCCCGTTTTCCGTTGCCCGACGCTTATGGCAAACAGATACTTACCGTTGCAAATACTGACGCGGGTAAGGTAGCCAATAATGCGGCTTTCCAGGCTCAGTTCCGGTCGGGTCTGTTACTAACGTCCGATGCTACGGCGCAGGCAGCTATGCTGGGTTTCCAGCCCGGAGTTATATCAAACAGTACCATTTTTGGTTCTTACATTGCCGTGTACTACCACGTGCAGGGCGAAACGTCGCGCCGGACGCAGTTTTTGCTACTCAACGGCAAGCGGTTCAACCAGATCACTACCGACCGCAGCGGAACGCCGTTGGCCCGGTTGCAGAAGGGTGTTCCACTACCGGCAACCGCTACGGGTGGGTTCACCTACAATCAGCCCGCTACGGGGGTTACGACCAAACTGGGCTTTCCATCGCTGAAAAATCTGTCGCCGGGTGGCCGGGTGGCTATCAACCGGGCCGATCTGATCATTACGCCAACTGTTCCAACAAATCTGTTATTTACCAATCCTGGCCTTCTGGCTCTGGCCGAGGTAAACGAGAAAAACCAGTTACGCCGATTACCTGTGGTTGGTACGGGTATTTCGGCATTCGGTGGTTTTCCGTTTTTAGTACCCTTCATGGGGCCATTCGACCGGACGCCTGGCAGTTTCGTTCAGGTACAGCAGGTAGGCCGGGATCTGCTGCGGAACACCTATACCTTTGAACTCGGCGGCTATTTTCAGTCGGTCGTTGCCAATGTAAGTCCAAATACGGGTCTGGTGCTGCTGTCGCCCGGGGGTGATTTGCTCGCGTCAAATCCGCAAACCGGGGGCATATCGGATCAGACGCAGTTTTATCTGACAGACCGGCTCTGGCGTATGATTATGGACGGAAAAACCAGCGTGAAACTGATTGTATTCTACACAACTTCGACCTGACCGGCAGCGAGTTAGTCAAGTCTGACTTGTTTATATCGTATGTAAAAAGCCGGAATTCCGGCTTTTTACGTTTTACTTTGCATCGTAACACTCTGGAGTAATATGCACCAACAACCAGTGGGTCAGTAATGCAGTAGTTAATCGTAAATCACTCTTCGTAAATTTTAATTCACTATGTGTGGTATTGTAGCGTATGTGGGGCAGCAGGACGCGGCTCCGATTATTATAAAAGGACTGAAACGACTCGAATATCGGGGTTACGACAGTGCGGGCGTGGCCCTGCAAAATCGAGCGGGCCTGAGCGTATTCAAGAAGAAAGGCAAAGTAGCTGCGCTGGAAGCCGAACTGGCCGGGCGCGATCTGCACGCCACCATCGGCATGGGCCATACCCGGTGGGCCACCCACGGCGAACCCAACGACGTAAATGCCCACCCGCACTACTCGTTTCACCGGAAACTGGCTATCATTCACAACGGCATCATCGAGAACTACGCCACTATCAAACAGGCGTTGCTCAAGAAAGGACACAGCTTCCAGAGCGAGACCGATACCGAAGTGCTGGGGCAGTTTATCGAAGACATCTGGGAAAACACCCCCGATGCGTCGCTCGAAGATGCCGTGCGGCTGGGGTTGCGGGAGGTGGTGGGTGCCTATGCCATTGTGGTCATGAGCGAAGCCGATCCTACGCAGTTGATTGCCGCCCGCAAAGGATCACCCTTAGTGATTGGCGTGGGCAACGGCGAGTATTTTCTGGCGTCTGATGCTACGCCCATTGTGGAGTACACCAAAGACGTAATTTATCTGAACGATTACGAAGTTGCGGTCATCACAAACGATGAACTGCGCGTAACTACGCTGGACAACACGCTTACTACGCCCTACGTCCACAAGATTGAACTGGAACTCGAAGCCATCGAAAAGGGCGGTTACGACCATTTCATGCTCAAGGAAATTTTTGAGCAGCCCCGCTCCATTGCCGACTCTATGCGGGGCCGCGTCCTGGCCGACGCCGGTACAATCCAACTCGGCGGCCTGCGTGACTATATGGATCAACTGGCTCGGTCGGAGCGGATCATTATCCTTGGCTGCGGTACGTCGTGGCACGCGGGACTGGTAGCCGAATATCTGTTTGAAGAATTGGCCCGGATACCCGTCGAGGTTGAGTATGCATCAGAGTTTCGGTACCGTAACCCGATCATCAACGAGGGCGATATTGTCATTGCCATCTCACAGTCGGGCGAGACGGCCGATACGCTGGCGGCCATAGAACTGGCCAAATCGAAGGGAGCCACCATTTTCGGCGTCTGCAACGTGGTGGGTTCGTCTATTGCCCGCGCTACTGATGCCGGGGCCTATACCCATGCGGGGCCGGAGATTGGCGTAGCGAGTACCAAGGCATTTACGGCGCAGGTTACGGTGCTGACGATTATGGCCATTGCCACGGCCCACCGCAAAGGCACCATTACCGACGCCCTGTTTCGGCAGTTGCTGATTGAACTGGAAGGCATCCCGGATAAGGTGGCGAAGGTGCTGGAGTCGGCCCAGAAGATCAGGGACATCGCTTATATTTTCACCTACGCCCGCAACTTCATTTATCTGGGTCGGGGCATGAACTTCCCGGTGGCCCTGGAAGGTGCGCTGAAGCTCAAAGAAATTAGCTACATCCACGCCGAGGGATACCCGGCTGCCGAGATGAAGCACGGCCCCATTGCCCTTATCGATGAAGACATGCCAGTGGTAGTGATTGCAACCAAAGATGGCTCGTACGAGAAAGTGGTGTCGAACATTCAGGAGGTGAAAGCCCGCAAAGGCCGCGTCATTGCCATAACGACTGAAGGCGACACCAACCTGCCCGATATGGTTGACTTCACCATCGAAATTCCGAAAGTCCACGACGTACTGATACCGCTGATCTCGGTGGTACCGCTGCAATTACTGGCCTACGACATTGCCGTAATGCGGGGCCGCAACGTAGATCAGCCGCGCAATCTGGCCAAGTCCGTAACGGTAGAGTAAGCGGGGAAATATATGAACGACTGGTATGACATACGCTGGCTGGGTTGGGGGCAGTGGCAGCAATACCGATTTTCCAATCCGCTGGTGCTGTGGGGTATTCCGGTGGTGTTACTACTGTTTGTGCTGCGTTACTACCTACACCGCCGTTCGCAGCAGCGACTGACGATATCGCTCGAACCAATACTGCTCCGAACGGCGGATGGTCAACCAGCGCATAGGAGCGCAACGTTATTGCGCGGTCTTCGGTACGTACTGCCCATCAGCGTTTTTCTGGGCGTGAGCCTGGTACTGGTGGCCCTGGCCCGGCCGCAGATTGTGCGCGAGCAGCGGGAGGAAGAATCGGACGGAATCGATATTATGCTGGCTATGGACGTATCAGATTCGATGACCGAAACTGATTTGCCGCCCACCCGACTGTCTGCCGCCCGGCGCGTGGCGCAGTCGTTTGTGAAAGGCCGTAAACACGACCGCATCGGGCTGGTAGTCTTTGCCGGGGAAGCCTATTCGCTCTGCCCGCTCACCACCGATTACGACCTCGTTAAGCAGTACCTGAGCGACTTGAACGCCCGGATGATCCGCACGTCGGGTACGGCCATTGGCGATGCCCTGGCCCGGTGTATTCTGCGGCTACGCCCCCAAACCACCGCCGACAGTACCCAAACGGATAGTCTGAGATCAGGCACCACCCGCAGTAAAATCATTATCCTGCTCAGCGATGGCGACAACACAGCGGGCAACATCGACCCCGTTACGGCGGCCCGGCTAGCCAAAGCGTTTGACATCCGGATTTATACGATTGCTGTAGGTAAACCCATTACGTCGGCGTTGGAAGCGGCCACGGTCGATGAAGGGATTTTGAAGACGATTGCCGCCACAGGCAACGGCAGTTTTTTCCGGGCCACCGACACCCGCCGGCTTCAGGTCATTTTTGCGCAGATCAACCGGCTCGAGAAAGCCCCCGTTCGAGTCCGGGTCTCCGAAGATGTGCGCGATTATTACCGGATTTATCTGCACTGGGCCATCGTATTTCTGCTGCTGGCCCTGCTGCTAAAATGCACGATCTTCGGTAATGTGCTGGAGGATTAGGGCCGCTGGCAAGGCTTACTTTTTTTTAGCCACAGAGATGCACGGAGACGCACAGAGGTGCACAAAGTTATTTTCTCCTCCTATTCTCTTTTTTCTCTGTGTACCTCTGTGCGTCTTGGTGCATCTCTGTGGCTAAAAACCTTTAGGCCGCGTTAGCGGACCCGCTACCAGATATACCAGCATGGACGCGCCCGTACCAATGATCGAGCCGACGAACACGTCTTCTACGAAATGCTGAAACAGATACACCCGAGAGTAGCCGGTAAGAGCCGCTATTAAAAAGTAAACCCAGCCCCTACCCTTTCGCCTGTCCAGAAAAGCCAGCAGACCAAACAGCGCGAAGGCCGAGATGGTATGGCCCGATGGGAAGCTGTTGTAGCTGTGAATATCCAGCCCTTCGATGAGGTGATATTCGCTAAGCGAATGCTCGAAAAAACGCAGCGGGCGCGGAGACCCATCAAATACAACCGTTTTCAGAAACAACGATACCAGCGACGACAGGGCGAAACTGGCAAAAGCCAGAATACCCATTCGGCGATTGTATATCAGCAGAATAATGCAGATAATCACAAAGAAAGCCCCGTCGCCGAGGTACGTGACGTAGAGAAAGAAAACGTCGGCTATGGGCGTGTTGCGGACGTTAACCCAGCGCATCAACTGTGTTTGCGTAGTGAGCAGCTGCAACGTACCGACAACGGTCAATGTGAGCGCGTAGGGAAGAAAAAACCAGCGATTTCTACGCAACAGGTCAATCAAAACCGACATAGCTTAGCGGGCGGGTTGCGCTTTTTCGACGGTGATACCCACGCTTTCGATGTGTAGCAGTGGGTCCTGACGCATGTACTGGCGCAGCTGCATGGTGTACTTGCCCTGCCTGGGAAACCGGTAATTGCGCTTCATCAGAAATTTATGGTCGTACAGGTCGCCGATACCCTCGCCGTTGGGTTTGCCGGTTTTGGCATCCATCAGCAGCAGTTCGTCTAAGCGCGACTCAATTTCTTTGCCGGTGGCGTCGCGCAGGTAGCGCGTCACATACAGGTTGTAGTAGCCGTATGACAGGCTATTACGCAGGTTATAATAGATGTTGTACGGCACCGATGCGTCAGTAATCTCGAAGGTGAACGACGGTGCATTCTTGACGTACCACTTACCGCCATCAATATCTTCATACGCTTTGTAAACCGCGTTGCTATCGCAGTTAGTCAGCAGCAGTGCCAGACAAACTACCCCGATCAGTTGCTTCATAATTCGTTTTAACAGGAACGACAAAGCTACCACGCACCGTATAGCTTATCAACTTCTGGCAGCACTGGCGCAAAAACGATTAAAATAGTTTGCAAACGATAAAAATAGTTTTACGTTTGCGTTATGGAAAAACTAACTGCCAAAGAAGAAGAAGTTATGCAGGTATTGTGGCGCATGGAGCCGTGCTACGTAAAAGACATGGTGCCTGAGTTCAGCAACCCGACCCTCCATTACAATACGGTCTCGACCATTGTCCGCAACCTCGAAGAAAAAGGCTACGTAAACCACCGCGCCTACGGCAATACCCACCAGTATTTTGCCGTCGTGAGCAAAGAACAGTACCAGAACCGCTTCGTGCTAACCAAAGTTGTGGGCGATTATTTCGACAATTCGTACAAGAACTTAGTGAGCTATTTCGCTGAGAACGAAAAAATCTCTGCCGACGAACTACGCGAAATTCTGGCCATGATCGAGAAAAAGTAGCATCCGTTACGAATTACACAAATCAATTTCTCATGGAAACCCTGCGTTACGTAGTGCTGGCCAATGGACTGTTGCTGGTAGTGAGTGTGGCATATTATGGCCTGCTCCGTCGCGAAACATTCTTTGGAGCCAACCGGCTGGCCCTCTGGCTGGGCGTAGTAGCCGCGCTGGGTCTGCCCCTGCTCACGCTACCCGACTGGCGACCGCAGCCCGTCAAAAACGTGATGTACCGAACGGCGCAGGTAATCGTTCCGCGTGTTCTGCCCACTCCGCCCCCGGCCGATGTGACCATCACCATGCCAAACGGCAAGACGTACCCGGCCTTCAGTAGACAACTACCCGCACCGGTTGGCTGGTCATGGCAACAGCTACTGATTGTTCTCTACGGACTCGTTGCGCTGGCGTTGCTAATCCGGCTCATGATGCAGTTGCTATCACTCCGGCGGCTCATCAACCAGTCAGAACACGAGCTGTATTCCGATTTTGTGCTGGTACCTAATCCGACCGTCGCTTCGCCGTTTTCCTTCTTCAAATGGGTGGTGCTGAACCCCGACAACCACGCACCAGACGAACTGGAGCAGATTCTGCGGCACGAGCGGGTACACGTGCGGGCGTGGCACAGCGCAGACATGCTGGGAGCCGAGGTGCTGGGTATTTTTTTCTGGTTCAATCCCGCCGTATATCTGTTCCGGCATCTGCTGCACCAAACCCTCGAATTTGCCGCCGACCGCGCCGTGCTGAACGAGGGCATCGACGCAAGGTCGTACCAGTACAATCTGGTAAAAGTAAGCCTGGCGGGTGGCGGGGCCGGGCTGACCAATCACTTTAGCCGCTCACAACTCAAACCCCGGATCGCCATGATAAATCAGCCCAACTCGCCCCGCACTGCCTGGCTCAAGTATGCGGTACTTGTCCTTACTGCAATAAGCGTTGCCACCGCGTTTGCCCGCCACCAGGTGCCACTGCCGCGATTAGTTGCGAAACCAACAGACCATCCGGCTTCGACACCTAAATCAGTCATTGAGAAGCTGGCTGTTGCCGAGCCTGTCAGCCATCCAACTCAGGTAACTGTGAAGGCAAGGATTGCACCTGTCGAATCCCCCCGGCAGGATTCGGCCCGAAAAAGTCCATCGCGGTACATGTTGTACGAAGGCAATTATCTGTACTGGATTGTAACGCCTAAAATTACGTTCGACGATTTTGCAGTGATGAAGAAAGAGTTTGAGAAGCATGGCCGCACCTTGCAGTTGAACGAACTCAAATACGACCCGTTATACGCCTGCCTTAACCGAATTAGTTTCACCGTAAAGCGGCCTTGGGGTGGTATAGAAAACTGGAAAGAAATCAATGACGACACGAGACCCATTCCCTCGATTGGCGGGTACGTGGGCATCGGACCCAAAGTCAATTATTCAAGCATGAGCGGACTGCGGAATTACAAAGCAGATTTTCCCGAATCATTGCGTACGCTTGCCGCCGAAGAGGAGAAAGAAGCCGATCAGTTCATCACCACCAACAAACCTGACTATCTGATTCTGGAAGGTGAACAAAAATTCAAGAGTTATGGGACAGGAGGACCCAGCTATGCGAAAGGATACATTCAGGAAAACCCCACGCAAAACAACAGCGGCCTGATTGTTAATACGGATGGCTCCCTGTCTGTCAATGAAGAGTTAGGAAACATCAGGGTGTTCGTCAACAATGAATCCATTAGTCGGGCGGCTCTCAGCAAAATCAACATAGATCAGTTCTACACCGTCGTTCAGAAGATGCAGTATAATCCCGCCCGAAAGGAGTCATTCATTGCGGCCTTACTGATTTACACTACCGACGCCAACTAAGCCATGTACACGTTCACCAGCAAATTCGGCAGTTCTGAACTGAAGCAACGTATCGGTATGATGAACCGGCGCGGGTCTGGCCCTTCGGTTTGGGCGCGGTACGTGTTGTGGGCCGGTATGCTGGGGTTGATGGGACTGGCGTGTCGGCATAAGCAGGATGAACAATTTTCCAAAAATCTGGCGGTCAATGATAAACGACTGTCCGCCACCAGTCCAACGCGGGCGCGGGTTGTTGCCCTGGAAGATTCTGGTCCGTGGTATCAGCACCTGGCCCTGTATCAAACGCGCTCAGGCACCCGGCTTGCTACCAGCGAACCAGTCGTTTTAACGCTTAAAGGAAATCGCTTTGCTATCGCAGATGGCTATGCATTCGCGGTTGCCGTGTATCTCGATGGGAAAGAAACGCCCGCAACATCACTCAGCCAGATAGCGCCGGAGTTTGTGCGTGAGGTATTCGTGATGCATCAGTGGGACGATCAGCCCGGCATCAACACAACGCTGAAACCTTACCAGATACTAATCCAGACAAGCCCGAAACCGCTACAGTTCAGCGGGCATCGAAAACAGTTTTTCACCCTCTTACAGGCGGCCAGTCTGTCACAGCATCCCCACGGTGATTCGCATATGTTCACCATGAATTCGTTACTCGAAGCCACCTTTTTCCACAACAAAAACGCGCTGGTCGAACGGAGCCCAAACGAGCATTTGAAACTGTACGACGAGTTCACAGATAACACTGCCATTTTCATAAACCGAATTCCCGCCACAGCCGCCGACGTCAGAACGATTCACGTGCGCGAGGTAGCCCGGCTGCAAACCCGCGAGCGGCCCTACACTGACTGGTTTCGGGCTGACAACCCGCTTCCCCGTTTTGAATTGCATATTCAGACTGAACCCAAGCGCGCCAAACGAGACAGTACTTATTACGTATTCAGCCCGTTTTATTCCGGCGATTTTTAGAGCGGCATCGGCGAGTTCTACCGAACAAAAAAAGGAGACCGAATCGCGCTGGTTCAGTCTCCTTTTTGTCAATAGGACCCCTGTTTGGAGCCGGGACTTAGTTATAACCCGGATTTTGTACCAGACTCTTGTTAGTATCGATCTCACGCTGTGGCACTAGCAATACCAGGACGAGACGCCTGTCGGTTGAACAGATTTTTTTAAACTTTGTGGCACAAACCAACTCAATCTTTAGTTTCTGGGTGGTTAAAAAAAAAGGCGGGCTACCAAAATAGCCCGCCTTTATACACATAACACATCCAGGACTTATCAGTAGCCTTCGTTCTGCTTCAATTGTTTGTTTACATCGATTTCCCGCTGGGGAACAGGTAAAATCAGCTTGGGTGAATTGTAGGGTAAGGTGCCCACAGTACCTTTGGTACGCTTGATATCATTCAGCGCAAATCCTTCAAACGCCAGTTCCAGACGACGCTCTCGCAGGATAGCAGGCAAATCAACCGCCGTTAATGCCTTAGCCCCGGCGCGCGTCCGAATGCTGTTGACGTCAGCCAGTGGGGTGGCCCCAAGGGATGTTGACAACCTGAGATTGGCTTCGGCACGGGTTAAAATCATCTCAGCCAACCGGACTACCGGCACATGACCAAAGCGATCTAAAAACTTATTGGTGAACGTATTGGCGCCCGCCCTGGTAAAAAAAGTACCACGCACGTCGCCGGACTCATACAAACTGATAAAGCCGGGCTGAATGCGAATATCCCCACGACCGGCTGTGCCCGGGATAGAGCCGATGGTGGTACCGAAAAAAGTATTCATACTGTTGGCCCCGTCCTGGTCATTGACCTGAATGGCAAACACATACTCCGGGGAGTTGGCGCCACCGTTGGTCAGTTTGCTGTTGAAGGCCAGATCGAACGTTGTGGCCAGGCGGTACTTACCTGACGTGATAACCCGGTTGGCAGCATCACGGGCACCGACGAAATTACCTTGCTGTAAATAAAGGCGCGACAGGATGGCGGCAGCGGTAGTTTTGCTGGCATAGAATCCATTGTTGGCGGGCAGTAAACCTTCTGCCTTCGTCAACTCATCAATGGCCAGGGCGTAAACTTCAGCTACGCTGTTGCGCGCCAGTTTGTCAGCATCCGTCACCGCTGTAGTGGGCGTCAGGATGATGGGTGCTGCCGGGTTAGCGGCATTGTCACCCTCGCCCCACTGCTTACTGTACAAACGGGCCAGTTCGAAATAAACGGCCCCACGAATGAAGCGGGCTTCGCCTTCTACCCGGTTACGTTTGGCCGCGTCGACTTTATCGATGTTAGCCAACACGTTGTTTACCCGGTTAATGACCACATACGAGTTCAGCCAGACCGTTTCTGCCGTGCTGTTGATCGTGGTCAGCTCTTTGCGGTATAACTCCTGTAAATTGGAGAAGGTACCGCCAAAACGAACCTCCGTTGCCACGGCAGCCAGCAATTCAGACGTGTACTGAAAAGCCCCCGAGTAGTTATCGGTTTGTAAGCCGTCGTAGGCCCCAATCAACGCTGCTTCTACATCTTTCGACGAGTTGAAGGCTGTTGTTTGGTCAATGGTCTGGGTGGGTTGCACATCCAGGCGTTGCTGGCAACTGGAAAACCCCAGCAGCATCGCGCTTACATAAAGTATGATTTTGTTTTTCATTGGTAATGTCCGATGTTGATGGTTGTCTGATTAGAATCCAATATTAAGGCCAACCAGCAACGTACGGGGCTGGGGTGGGGTGTAGAAATCGTTACCCTGGGCAAAGTTGCTCGTAAATGAGTCGGAGTTTACTTCCGGGTCCCAACCTTTATACTTGGTAAACGTGGCCAGGTTCATCCCCGAAACGTACACCCGAACACGATCCATCTTGATCCGATTAATCAGGCTTTTTGGTAGGGTGTAGCCAAAGGTCAGCGTGCGCAACCGAACATAAGATCCGTCGAAGATGTAGCGACTTGAGGGCTGGCTGCCGTTTGTGATCAGATAACGCGCCTGAGGCACATCGGTAACGCGGTTATCCGGCCTCCAGGCGTTCAACTGATCCGTGGTTTGGTTGTCTTCATAGATACCATTGGCCGACGAGTACTGACCCACGCCGTAGAAGTTGACGTCGTTGCCAAACACACCGTTGAAGAACACACTCAGGTCGAAGCCTTTATAGGAAAACGTGTTGGTGATGCCACCCACAAACTTGGGGTTTGGGTTGCCCACTACCACCCGTTGGGCCGCATTATAGCCACTGTTCGTTACCGTCGAGCGATCCAGCGTACCATCGGCATTGGTTGTATTCTTGTAAAACAACGCGTCGCCATTATCCGGATTCACACCTGCGTATTCACGGGCAAAAAACACACCAATGGGTTGACCTTCTGCTACCCGGTTCATGTTACGAATGCCGCCTTCGATGATCTGGCCCTGAATATCGGTCACCTTGTTTTTGTTGGTGGCCACGTTAAACGACGTATTCCATTTGAACTGACCGACTGCGTTTTGCGTATTCAGCACAAGTTCAAATCCTTTATTCTCCAACGCCCCCACGTTCCGGAACTGTCGTGAAAAGCCGGTGGTGCCCGGCACGTTTACCTGCAATAACAGGTCGGTAGTGTTTTTGACATAATAGTCGATCTCCCCACTGATGCGGTTGTTGAGCAAACCGAAATCAAGGCCAATGTCTGCCTGGCGGGTTGATTCCCATTTCAAATCGGGGTTGGCAATCTGGGCCGGGCGCTGGCCAGCCGCACCTACGTAACCGGCATCGCCCTGAAACAGCCCCAATTGAGGGAAGTCACCCACCTCGGCATTTCCTGTTAATCCATAGCTGGCCCGTAGTTTGAGGAAGCTGAGCGTCCGGTTGCTTTTCAGAAAACCCTCCTCAGAGATCACCCAGCCTACCGACGCGGCCGGAAAGAAGCCATAACGCGAGTTGGCCCCGAACCGCGACGAACCGTCTATCCGGGCGCTCACGCCAACCAGGTATCGATCATTGAACCGGTAGTTGGCGCGGGCAAAGTAGGACAGGAACCGGAAGTTAGTTTCTGTGCTCGTGCCATCCGACTTGGTAGCGGCACTGGCAATCTTGCGGTACGAGTCTGAGGGAAAGTTAGTCCCTTCTACAAAGTTGCGCTTGGTTTGTGACTGCTGATAGGACATCCCAAGGGTTGCATCAATGTTATGCAAACCGAAAGACTTGTTGTAGCTGAAGAAGTTGTTGGTATTGTAGTTGGTAACGAACGTACCAAAGTTTTGCCCGATGCCATTGGCCGCCCGCGTTTGGTTGCGTACTGTCTGGCTCTGGAAATACCCTTCTTCATTCTGGTTCAAAACATCAATCCCGATCTCAGAGCGGAACCGCAGGCCGGGAAATAAATTCACCTGTGCGTAGGCATTGGTCAGGTTACGGTACGACGTCTGCACGAACTTGGCATAATTCACGCTGATCACCGGGTTGTAGTAGAGCGGAATATTCACGTCGCCGGGAGGAGTACCGGCAGGCAAATTGGTGTTGGGGTCGATGAACGGCGTGAATGGCGTCAGGGCCGCCATTTGCAGCGGGTTAGAGAACGCATTATCGTCAGGCAGACGGTAGTTGTCCGAGCGAGACAGACTCATTGACAAGCCAAGCGTAAGCCAGTTATTTGCCTGGTGGTCCACATTCATTCGTCCTGAAAAACGCTGTAATTTGTTGCCAATCAGCGTACCGGTCTGGTTCAGATACTGACCCGACATAAAGAACTTCGTTTTCTCATTACCACCGCTCATCTGGAGATCCAACTGCTGCATCGGGCCTTTCTGAAAGGCGTTCTCCTGCCAGTTGTAGTC
>Ga0123337_10000315_pt1 | contig 87744 bp, 78 predicted proteins | sample frozenSSSSmetaG_FD_89792 | JGI IMG/M metagenome (GOLD analysis project Ga0123337, IMG submission 89792) | Glacier valley bacterial and archeal communities from Borup Fiord, Nunavut, Canada, to study Microbial Dark Matter (Phase II) -... | ecosystem: Environmental > Aquatic > Freshwater > Ice >...
GGCTGAGCACTTGAGAGACGAGAGTCTCGAAATCGAAGCCTACTTTAAAACAAGTAAAATTATTGTCCTCGACTCCGCTCGGACTGACACGATTTGCTGTGAAATACATAATCCGTCATTGGTAGCGAAGTCGAAGGGTCTTCATTCAGAATGACACTAGTTAGATAAAAAATAGAAATGGTTGATATCACACATAAAGTCACTACCCTTCGCACGGCAAAAGCTCAGGCGATTGTACATGTCAGTTCTGCTGAGACCATCGCGGCTGTGGTGGAAAACCGAGTGCCAAAGGGGAATGTCTTCGAAATGGCGAAGGTTGCCGGGCTTTTCGCAGTGAAAAATACCCACATTACCATTCCCGACTGTCATCCACTTCCTGTGGAATACACGGCGGTGGAATATGAGATCAACGGGCTGGAAATTAGGATTTATATCACGGTGAAGACCGTGTATAAAACTGGCGTAGAAGTGGAAGCGATGCATGGAGCATCTGTGATTGCCTTGACCATGTACGATATGCTGAAGCCGATCGATAAGGGAATTGTTATCCGCGAGATTGGGCTGGTAGAGAAGACAGGCGGAAAATCCAGTTTCAAAGACAAAAACCCAAAGCTGATTCAAGCCGCTGTGATCGTCTGTTCGGACTCTATTTCCAAGGGAATAAAAGAAGACCGGGCTGGAAAAGTGATTGTGGATAAGTTGAAATCACATGGAGTGGAAGTAATTTCCTTTGAAGTGATTCCTGATGAGATAGAGCAAATCAGAAGCAAGGCATTTGAGCATTCAGAAAAGAATCAATTGGTTATTTTCACGGGTGGAACTGGGCTATCCAAAAGAGATGTGACGCCAGAGGCTTTGGAACCAATATTGGAGCGAAGAATTCCAGGTATCGAGGAAGCGATCAGAAGTTACGGACAGAAGATTATGCCTTTTGCGATGCTCTCTAGGTCTGTGGCGGGGACGATTGGTGATAGCATTATTTTGGCTTTGCCAGGATCGACCAATGGAGCAAAGGAATCAATGGATGCGGTTTTTCCGCATGTATTGCATGTATTTAAAATTTTAAAAGGAGCGAATCATGACCCAATTGGGTAATATTCAGGAGCTGAGAGATAAGTTTGGGAGAGTCCACAATTACCTGCGGATTTCCCTGATAGAGAAGTGCAATCTGCGCTGCAGCTATTGCATGCCTGCAGAAGGAATTCCTTTAAGTCCCAAAGCTCACTTGATGAGTGCGGAGGAAGTGCTGGAGTTTGCTCGGATTTTTGTGGGCTTGGGTGTGAATAAAATCCGTCTCACAGGCGGGGAACCTCTGCTTCGAAAAGACATAGGAGTAATTCTCGAAGGACTTTCGAAAATGCCTGTGGATCTTTCGATTACAACCAACGGTTTGCTGATGGATAGGCATGTGGATAACTTCCAAAAACTAGGAATCAAAAAGATTAATTTTAGTCTGGATACCTTGAAAGAGGAGCGCTTTCAAGAACTTACCAGAAGGACAGGGTTCCAAAAAACGCTGGATAATTTCGAGCTCCTTCATGACAAGGACTTTGACCTGAAAATTAACACGGTACTGATCAAAGGAATCAACGACGATGAGCTGGTCGATTTGGTAAATATGACCAAGGACTACAAGGTTTCGGTTCGCTTTATAGAATTTATGCCTTTCGACGGAAATAGCTGGGACAGATCCAAGATGGTTTCAGAGAAGGAAGTCTTGGATCAATTGGGAGCTCATTTTGGAGCGGAGCGAATAGCATCACTTCCGAATGAGGATAATTTTACTGCTCGTAAATTCAAGATTGCTGGATACAAAGGAGATTTCGGAATCATCTCTTCGGTGACCAATCCTTTCTGCGGAAGCTGTAACCGTATTCGATTGACGGCAAACGGTCGCATTAAGAATTGTCTTTTTTCCAATCAGGAAACCGATTTGCTAGCCGCGATGCGTGCTGGTGAAAATGTGGAAAACCTGATTTTAGAATCCATTCTCAACAAAAAAGCTGTTCGAGCTGGCATGGATAGCATGGAAAAATTATCTGATCCCGCGCTGCATTCTGATAATAGAAGTATGATTGCGATTGGGGGGTAAAGGTTTTATTAACGCAGGTTCTGTCCATGGCCTGTGTCCTCACAGGACATTATGGAGACATATTCCGGTCTGTGAAGACACAGACCAGGGCGGTCTTTTGGAATCCATTCTCAACAAAAAAGCCGTTCGAGCTGGCATGGATAGCATGGAAAAATTATCCGATCCCGCGCTACATTCTGATAATAGAAGTATGATTGCGATTGGGGGGTGAGCGCTAATTGAAAGCTTATTTTTACACAACAAACTAATTATTAAAAGATTGGCAAAAAACATTTTTGCCAGCTTTTAGAATTACTGCAAATGCCAATAGAACAAAAGGAGTACATAAGGCAGCAGCAAATCCAAGTGTGCTTCCAACATAACCACTAGTAATCGTTGTAATAACGGTGGAAGTAATATTGGTTTCGGATTTCAGTTTTTGCGATAGTGGATCATTTCCATCTCCACATATAATAACTGCTACTTCAGCGAGAATTTTTTTAAATATATCCTTGTCCCAAGTTCCACTACCTTTTGTAGTCATTCCTAAACTTGGCATTGCGGACATTTCAATCCCAATTTGTTCATAACTAGCCCCTTGCTCTATTAATTGATGTATCAAATTTTGATAGCTAGGGTCAAATTCAGCGATAAAATCCGAATCAGCTAACCCATTGAAGATTTCTTCCATTATAAGTGGTTTAAATGTTGAGTAATTACGGAACTAAAAGTGCAATATGTTACTGATGAGTCGCTAGCAATCGGTATGTCTCCAATTGATATAACATTTGGCGGAGTCAATGAGCCCCTAATTATTCCGCATAATATACCATCAGACCTCCTAATGACGGCTGATCCTGAGCTTCCCTGCAATGTTTGATGAGATATAATTAATTCATCTATACTAATGCGATTCATAAATAATCGTCTTCCTTTAGCAGAAATATGGGATATTTCAGTAGTCTCTAATGTAGAACCTAATGTTGAATAAGGATAGCCAAGAATTAACATTTCTTCTCCGACATTAACATCATTAAAATTGGCGAGAATGTTTGGTATAGGAGCCTGTAATTCAGTTGTTCTTCCTTTAAAAAAAGAAAGGTCATAAATTGGATCAGATTTTATTAAATCAACATCTAAAGCTGGAATGTCTCCAACAATCGGATAGACTTGAGTTGCAGTGACTTGCCCGTTATGTGGAGGGATTACAATTTGAAAATTGGATTTGTTCCCGATCTGATGTAAAGTAGATACGAAGATTGGATATCCATCTTTAAATGCCACAAGAACCGCACTCGATATTAAAATTCCATTTGCTGCTAATGGTAATACTATTGCCATATTCATTTTTAGTAATACATAAAAAATTTCAGTTCATATTTATCGATCTCAGGTTTAATAAGATCTACTTTCACTAAAGTAATGATTTTGCTGAAACTATTTTTATGGGTTTTAATGTATGATTTATCAAATGTTGAGGATATGTTAGTAAATAAACTACCCTCTCGTAAATGTTCAACTGATAATGAAAAGCTGATACTCCGAAAGTATTCAAACATTATTGTTATTCTGAGAGCCCGAGGCCAACTTATTGAAGATTAAGGTGAAGATTACTCCACTAAAGTATAATCATTTATAAGAATTTGAGCAGAGAGGTTTAGATGGAGAGCAAGGTTCCTAACCATTTCTACGGTCAGTTTTTTCTTCCGATTCAGGACTTCTGAAACTCGACTTTTTCCTCCAATTATTCCGATTAAGTCTTTTTGTTTCAAATCCATTTCTTCCATTCTTATTTTAATGGCTTCTATCGGATCTGGCGTTTCAATTGGAAAATTATTTTTTTCATATTCATCAATTAGTAAGGCTAGTACGTCAGCTTCATCACTTTCTTCTGTTCCGATTTTAGCATTAAAAAGTTGATCAAGCCTTTCTAGTGCAGATTGATACTCCTTTTCAGATTTTATAAGTTTGGAATCCATGGCATAAGTATTTTTTTCATCAGTGAGGCCATTTAAGTAAAAGTAAGGTTACACTATTTCCTACTTCAACGTAATCGAAATATCTAGATGTCCTCCTAGGCCTTCATTAATAATTCTTTGGAGAGTAGAGAATCGAATGTCTTTTAGGTTTCTTTCAAGCTTGGAAATATATGACTTATTCGTTCCGGCCAATTCAGCCAATTGCTCTTGAGTCAGTCCTTTCTCTTCTCTTGCTTGCTGTATCAGCACCCCAAGCTTAAATGCATCATATTCGGATTCAAATGTTTTACGTTTCTCAGTACCTTTTACGCCTACATTCTCATCAATAAATTGATCGAGGCTTTTCAAATTTTTATTTGCTGTCATAATATTCTTGTGTTATTTGTTCGGCTCTTTCTATTTCGCTTTTTGGAGTTTTCTGACTTTTCTTCTGAAATCCATTTCCTACAACAACGAGATTACCTTTGTCGAAGAACCAGAAGATTCTGAATATGTTACTTCCGACCTGGACACGGATTTCATAAAAGCCCGAAGAGTTCGTCAGATGTTTGAAATACAGCTCGGGAATTCTATCTACTTCTTCAATGATTTTAAGAGTCCAAAGGATTTTCCCTTGAACCTTAGTATTCTGCTTTTCATAAAATTCCCAGAAATACTCTTTGAAAAAGCTGACCCTCCGAAATTTAGCCATTGGACAAAAATAATGAAAGTAGTCCAATAAGACTACTTGTCAGGAATGTTTTTAATGTTACTTGAAGTAAATACCCCTAAACAAAAAAGAGCCTTTCGGCTCTCTTTTTATAAATCATCTTCTTCAAAATCATCCGGATCACCCGGCCCCATATCAAACATGGAGCTAAATAAGTCCTTAAACTGTAAGCCAGTATCCAGTACTTTTTTGCTTAGCTGAGAGAATTCAGCCAAACCATGAAGTGCAAATTCCATAAAGAATTCCTTCTCTTTTTCCGGCATATCTTTCACCAATTGAGTCACTACTTCTTCCAAACCAGGTACGGAATGAAGTGCAGATTTGTAATCCTTGTCTCCCTGAGAAGCTAGGATATCCAATTCATTTCCTTCACCAAACCAAGCCAAAGGCAACACATAAGGATTTCCCTGCTTTTCTTTCTTTTTCTGCTCAGGCGATGGGAAATAGTTTACGAATTGTGAGCGAATGGCTTTTCCGATCAAATTATACGCAACCAAACCGGCTCCTTCTTGCTCGCCTTCATAGACCAGCTCCACTTTTCCAGTGATTGCCGGGATCACTCCGATCAGATCAGCAATTCGAATAATGGTATTGCTTTCTCCATTCATATACATTCTGCGCTCGGCTGCGGATATCAGGTTTTCGTAAGCTGAAATCGTTAATCTCGCCGAAACTCCACTTTTCTCGTCCACAAACTCAGAACTTCTTGCCTCGATAGCTATCTGCTCGATCAAGTCCTTCATCAACTCGGGCACATAGATGTTGTCTACAGGCTTACCTTTAAGGTTAGCTTCTTGTGCAGTAATTCTTCTCCCGATCTCAATAGATTTTGGATAATGCGTGATGATCTGGCTTTCAATTCTATCTTTCAGCGGAGTGACAATGCTTCCGCGATTTGTGTAATCTTCTGGATTTGCAGTAAAGACGAACTGAATATCCAGGGGCAATCTCAATTTGAAACCACGGATCTGAATATCACCTTCCTGCAAAATATTGAATAAGGCGACCTGAATTCTGGCCTGCAAATCCGGCAATTCATTGATTACGAAAATGGATCGATGCGATCTTGGCACCAAACCGTAATGAATCACTCGCTCGTCATTGTAACTCAATTTCATTGTGGCGGCCTTGATAGGATCTACATCCCCGATCAAATCGGCTACGGATACGTCAGGAGTTGCTAGTTTCTCTGTGTAGCGATCATCTCTATGCCACCATCCGATTGGAGTTTGATCGCCTTTTTCCTCGATCATATCCTTGGCAAAAGAAGTCAAAGGCTGTAAAGGATCATCATTCAGCTCCGCGCCAAAAACCACAGGAACATATTCATCCAAAAGATGCGTCATCATTCTTGCAATTCTTGTCTTAGCCTGTCCTCTCAATCCAAGCAGATTGATGTTGTGTCTAGAAAGTATCGCCCGCTCAATGTCAGGAATCACCGTGTCCTCGTATCCCCAAATCCCTTCAAAGACATTTTCCTTTCGCTTGATCTTTAAGATTAAATTGTCGCGAAGTTCTTCTTTTATGGATTTGGATTCGTAGCCCGCAGCTTTGAGTTGGCCAAGGGTTTTTATCTGAATGAGTTCTTTTGGTGTCAGTTTTTGGTAGTCCATATTACTTACAAGCGTTTCGTTCTATTGCGTTTATAATCTTCAAAAATCAGGTCGCCAAGTCCTTTCAGACTGCTGTAATAGGCATTCCCATTATTCACTTTGGTAAACTCCTTCACAAACTCCTTCAGATAAGGGTCCGAAGCAATCATGAAAGTAGTCACTGGTATTTTCAGTTTTCGACATTGCGCAGCGAGTTTCAGCGTTTCGCTGAGGATTTTGCTGTCTATCCCAAAAGCATTTTTGTAATACTTGATTCCCACTTTCAGGCAAGTTGGCTTGCCATCGGTGATCATGAAAATCTGTTTGTTTGGATTTTTTCTCCTTCTCAGTAAATCCATCGCCAATTCCAATCCAGCAACTGTATTCGTGTGATATGGACCAACTTGCAGATAAGGCAAATCTTTGATTTCTATTTGCCAGGCATCATTTCCGAAGACGATGATATCTAGAGTGTCTTTAGGATAGCGGGTTTTGATGAGTTCTGCCAAAGCCATGGCCACCTTCTTCGCAGGAGTAATCCTATCCTCCCCGTACAAAATCATGGAGTGGGAAATATCAATCATCAGCACTGTGGAGGTCTGAGATCGAAATTCATTTTCCGCTACTTCCAAATCACCTTCTGTCAGCAGATATTCTCCTGAAAAACCGTGATTTGCCTGAGCGTTTCTAAGTGAATCTGTCAAAGCAATCTGATCTAGATTGTCCCCAAATTCATATGCTCTTCGATCTGTGCCCCGTTCTTCCCCTTGACCGGAATGAGTGGTTTTATGTTGACCTGATTTTCCACGCTTAAGTTTGCCGAAAATCTCCTCCAAAGCTGACTTTCGAATGGTCTGTTCAGCTTTGCCAGTGATCTTAAATTCACCTTTTTGATTTTCCTCGGTGAGATAGCCTTTGCTTTTCAAGTCCTCGATAAAGTCTCCAATTCCATAATTGGGATTGGTCATGTTGTAGCGACTGTCCAAGTTGGTAAGCCAGCTCAGCGCTTCAGCCACATCCCCGCCAGTCATGGTGATGAGTTGCAAAAATATATTCAGCAGATTCTCGAACGTATTCTTCTCAGGATCCTGAGTGGGTACGAACTGAGTGAATCGAAATCCTTTCATTTATTAAGATTTTAGATGCTAGAAGCAAGATACAAGACTTTTGATTTATGCCTTTGAGTAATAAAGTAGATGGCAAAATGCTTCTATCCCATAATTAAACCCTCTTTTCATTCCAATCAGGGACATAACAAGAAGATGGGTATGGTAGTTTAATATACGGAGCAAAAAGGCAAAAAAGATAATCCGAGTATGGATTGTCAGGATTCAAAAAATTCTTTTGGTGACAGAATGGGAATTTTTTGTGCTGATTTGAAGTCTTTCTTGTCGCGTGTAATCAAGAAATCAGCATTGTTTTCCAAAGCAGTAAAATACTGAAGAGCATCCTCTTTATCCTTAAAATCGGAATTGATGGATTTGAAAATGACATTCTTTCCTCCAGAAACCACTTCACAAACCCTAATAAATTCACCCATTGTAAACTCTGAGTATGGTAGTTTGTAAACATTAAAGGCTAAATAATACAAATTTCCCAAGCTGCTTTCTGCTATTTGTAATTGAGCTAATCCTTTTGAATGTAAATTCAAAAATAATTTTGCGTCATTATAAAAGGGCTCTCTCTTTCCTATAATATCCAAAACTACGTTGGTGTCTAAAAAAATCTTAACCATATTTTTCTCTTAGGTAATTTTTCAGCGCTGATTTGTCAGAAACATTTGGGGCTTTTGTAGGCTTCATCTCCTCCAGTCTCTTTAATAAGCGACTGGCTGCAAGTTGGGAGTCTGTCTGTTCAATCTGAGGATTCTCCATTTCAAATATTTCTTCAAACATTTTCGAAAGGGAAATACCCTTACTGGCTGCCTTTAGCTTTGCCTTTTCTACAATTTTTTTGTCTACAGTGAGCGTGAGTTTTGTTTTCATAAATCTGGGAGCACGTGTTCAAATAAATATACGTGTCTTTACTGGAAAAAAGTTCGGTAATGTTGTTTGACTACTACTAAAATTAAACTCCCCTATCTTTACTCCATGACTCCCGCCGAGAAAAATGCCTCCATCATCAAATCCACCGCCAAGCGGCTGGGGTTTGACTTTTGTGGGGTAGCGAAAGCGGGATTTCTCGAAGAGGAAGCGCCGAAATTGGAAGAATGGCTCAATCGGAATTACAATGGTGAAATGGGCTATTTGGCCAATCACTTTGACAAACGACTGGACCCTACTAAACTTGTGGAAGGTGCTAAAACCGTGGTTTCTTTGATCTACAATTACTACCCAGAACAGAAACTTCCTGAAACCTCAAACTCCATCAAGCTTGCTAAATACGCCTACGGGGAGGATTATCACTTTGTCATTCGGGACAAACTCAATGAATTTCTGGAAATCCTCCGGGACGAAATCGGAGAAATCGATGGACGTGGGTTTGTGGATTCTGCCCCAGTGATGGAGCGGCAATGGGCGCAAAAAGCAGGATTGGGCTGGCTCGGTAAAAATAGTCTTTTGCTGAATCGGGAGATTGGTAGTTTCTTCTTTCTTGCCGAATTGATCATCGATCTGGAAGTCATTCCGGATACTCCTTTAGCAAAAGACTACTGTGGTACCTGCACTGCCTGCATCGATGCATGTCCTACAGATGCAATTGTGGATAACGGAGTCATCGACGGTTCCCGATGCATTTCTTACCTGACGATTGAACTGAAAGACGCCATCCCTATCGAATTCAAAAGCCAAATGGAGAATTGGGCCTTTGGCTGTGATATCTGCCAAGATGTTTGCCCTTGGAATAGATTTTCAAAACCACATCAAGAGCCTAAATTCCAACCTCATCCTGAACTGGCAGAATTTACGAATAGGGATTGGCAGGAAATCACCGAGGAAACTTTCCGCAAGGTTTTTAAAAAATCAGCGGTAAAGCGCACTAAACTTGCTGGACTGAAAAGAAATGTCGACTTTCTTACCTCTAAATAACGTCACCCGAGATTCTTATGAGCCCTCAAACGCCCAATCTAAAATCTGTACAGAAGCTTTTCAAGCCCAAAAAAAAGAAGAGTAAAAAAACTCATAAAATCGGCTTGGCCCCAGGTGCTTTGATTTATACTGGCGAGAAAAAGCTGGAGAAAGTATTAATCAACATTATCACCTATGATGAAGTTGATTTCTATGAGGAATCTGTCCTGCTCGATCAGCTCGGAGAGCATTTGAAGCTCAAGAAAAATGTGCTTTGGATAGATATCATAGGCTTGCATGATGTAGAAATACTTGAAAAAATAGGCTTGCTTTTTGGCATTCATAAACTTACCCTTGAGGATATTCTGAATGTAGATCAGCGTCCCAAAATGGAAGCATTTGAGGACTATCTTTTTGCAGCTATGAAGATGATCCAGTGCCCCACACCTGAATCTCCCATTGACGATGAGCAAATCAGCTTTATTTTAAAAGACGGGATTCTTCTGACTTTTCAAGAGAAGAAAGGCGATGTATTTGAGTTTGTACGTAGTCGCCTAACAGACCCGAAGCGCACCATACGCCAACGAAAGGCAGATTACTTACTTTATGCACTACTCGATGCAGTAATTGACAATTACTTTATTGTCATGGAAAATGTGGGGGAAAGAATCGAGAATCTGGAATCACAGGCCATGACCTCTCCAGGCACTGAAACTCTTAATGCCCTATACATTCAAAGAAGAGAGATGATGGATCTAAGAAGAACCGTCTATCCGCTTCGTGAAGTAATCGGTTCGTTCGACAAATATGCTGATGATAAAATCAGTGCCGAGACCAGACCTTTTATCCGGGATCTTTATGAAAATACCATTCAAGTCATAGAGACGATGGAAGTTTTCAGAGATATGTCTTCAGGCGTTCTGGATCTCTACATGAACAGTCTTTCCAATCGCATGAATAACATCATGAAGGTGCTGACGATCATCTCTACGATCTTCATTCCGCTGAGTTTTGTGGCAGGAGTCTATGGGATGAACTTTGATAACATGCCTGAACTTCACTGGAAAAATGGATATTTTTTCGTGATGGGGGGAATGGCAACTGCAGTGATCGGTATGCTGTTTTTTTTCCGAAGGAAGAACTGGATATAATTCTATTGAAACTTTAGAATTACATCTTTAGCTCCATTTTTAAGGAGTAATTCCCCAGCGCTTAATTGATAATAACGGACTGATTTAAGAGTCTCTAGGAATTTGTTTTCGAAAGGTAAATCCTGGCAAGCCATGCGGGTAGCGCCTACTTCTCCAAATTTAAATGTTTGCTTGTCGCCTATTTCATAGGGACCGAAAATCCGATTACAGCCACCCGATCCACTGAAAGTTTTGCCTCTGGAATCAAAAACCAGATGTGCATCATCCTCAGAACCTGAAGTCTGTACTGGTATTTTCATGATTTCCACCAGCGTCCATTGACGATTGGCCCAGTCTGCATCTGGGTAATTCTTTGAACTACACGATGCAAATGCAAAAGCTAGAACGGCGATTAGTACAAAAGTTAGGTTTCTCATAGTTGGGCGATAGTTAGGTTAAAGAAGTCAGAAATCGAGCCAACTAGTTCCTCTGGGATTATTTAGAACGCTTTCAGGCTTATGTCCAAGCTTTTGACGGAGTGAGTCAAAGCGCCCATGGATATATAATCTACTCCACATTCGGCTACATCAACTAGTGTGTCTTCTGTTATTCCGCCGGAAGCTTCCGTTTTATATTGATTTCCGATCATAGCTACCGCTTCACGCATAGTTGCATAATCCATGTTATCCAGCATGATTTGATCAACTCCACCAACTGCCAGCACCTGTTTGACTTCATCCAGATTTCGAGTTTCGATCTCGATTTTCAGATCAAGGTTATTTGCCTTGAGATAAGCATTTGACCCTTCGATAGCCTGACGAATGCCTCCGGCAAAATCCACGTGGTTGTCTTTCAGCATCACCATATCATAAAGAGCAAATCTGTGATTTACCCCTCCTCCGATCAGCACAGCCCATTTTTCCATCAATCGGAAATTTGGTGTAGTCTTTCTCGTGTCCATCAAGCGGGCTTTGGTGTGGAGGATTTTCTCTGTTAATCTGTGAGTTAGGGTCGCGATTCCGCTCATTCGCTGCATACAATTAAGAACTAGGCGCTCTGAGGAAAGTATAGAAGCGGATGCCCCTTTTACTATGATACCTATATCTCCGTACTTCACTTCATCACCGTCTTTAATCAACAATTCTACCTGGAGATTTGAATCAAAAGTCTTAAAAATCTGCTCAGCCAATTCCATACCCGCAATGATTCCATCATCTTTGATCAGTAATTTTGCTTGGCCAGTTTTTCCTTCTGGAATCGAGGAAAGGGAAGAATAATCACCCGGTCCGATGTCTTCGGCAAAAGCAGCAGCAATAAAAGTGGAAATGGCTTCTTCGGTGAGATAGGATGGTTTCATGCCCAAAAATAGGGATTTGAAGCTCCCGCAAAGGCTTAAAAGAGCAAATTTCTTTAACATCCGAAAGATTGTGTTCTATAGGAACTTTGTAAAAGTCTCAAACCCTAAGGTTCAAATTCAATGATCAAGGAGAAAAAACAGCACCCTATGCAATGTCTATAGGCTATCTGAATCTGTGCCCGTGTTTAAAAAATGCGTTAGCCTTTAACAAATTCAAGGCTGTAGATTTTAAAGTCTGAAGCTTGCTGTGAGACTTTAATAAATACTTTAAATAGGCCTTGATTCGTCTGATAATCACCGATATAAGAACTCAAGCTTGGGTTGTTTTCACTTCGAAAAACAAGGCTGAATCCCATAGATGGGTTTTTCTTAAAAAAATCTTTTATCACAAGTTCTGCCTGGTTTTTAGAATAATCTCCCTGCAATCCGTTAACATTTAAGGAAATGCTAGAATCGAAATATTTGGCCAAGTCGCTGCTTGAACCGTTGTCAATGGCAGAAATAATCGTATCGATGGATTTTATAGTGTCAATTTCCATTACTGGAGATTGTACAAACAAGAAAATTGAAACGATTAAACTTAATACTGAGGTCATTGTCCATGCTAGGCAAATACTAAGCCAAAAAAGGAATCATGTTCTGCATTTTTAAGTTTACCAAGTGCAGGCCATTGAAGTTTTGTCTAATCAGGATTTCGGGGCTACTTTGCTCGAATTATAATATATTTGCGGTATGGATAAGAAAGTACTTTTAATGATTTTGGATGGCTGGGGAATAGCCACCAACCCTTCTGTTTCTGCGATCGACAAAGCTAAAACTCCCTTTGTAGATAGCCTTTACACCAAATATCCACATGCTAAACTGGAGGCTTCCGGTCTAGCAGTTGGCTTGCCAGAAGGTCAAATGGGTAACTCCGAGGTAGGGCACATGAACATCGGTGCTGGTCGTGTAGTTTATCAGGATTTGGTTAAAATCAACCTTGCCGTCGCAAATGGAGAGCTTAACACGCATCCCGTTTTGGCTGCTGCTTTTGCGAAAGCCAAAGCATCCAAAAAGAAAGTTCACTTCATGGGTTTACTTTCAGATGGTGGAGTACATGCTCATATCACACATCTTAAAGGTCTTTGTGATGCAGCAAAATTCCATGGTATGGAAGATGTATTTATTCATGCTTTCACAGATGGAAGAGATACAGATCCAAAAGGCGGAATAGGCTATTTGGAAGATCTTCAGGCACATTTGGCTCACTCTACTGGTCGAGTAGCTTCAGTGGTAGGTCGTTACTATGCAATGGATCGAGATAATCGATGGGAGCGAGTAAAGTTGGCTTACGATGCTATGGTAAAAGGTGAGGGTGAAAAATCCAAAGACATCATCGCAGCCATGCGTAAATCTTATGAAAATGGTGTCACAGATGAATTTATCCGCCCAATCATCCATGTTGGAGCAGATAATAAGCCTTTGGCAACAATAGAAGAAGGTGATCTTTTGATCTGCTTCAACTTCCGAACTGACCGTGGCAGAGAAATCTCTCAGGCGCTTACGCAGCGTGATTACGAGGATTTCAATATGAAAAAGCTGAATGTAGAGTACGTCACATTCACAAATTATGATGCGACATTCAAAGGAGTAGAAGTTCTTTTCGAAAAAGATAATCTGAATAATACCCTGGGAGAAGTACTGGAAAGAGCGAACAAAAAGCAGATCAGAATAGCTGAAACCGAAAAGTATCCACACGTTACTTTCTTCTTTTCCGGAGGAAGAGAAAAGGAATTTATCGGTGAAAGCAGATTGCTTTGTCCTTCGCCAAAAGTGGCTACTTACGATCTGAAGCCTGAGATGAGCGCTTTTGAAATCGCGTCTAAAATCAATGGAGAATTGAAAAAGAAGAGTGCTGATTTCATTTGCCTAAACTTTGCAAATGCGGATATGGTCGGTCACACAGGTGATTTTGACGCTGCCGTGAAAGCATGTGAAGCAGTAGATGCTTGCGCTGATAGCGTGATCACAACAGCTTTGGCAAATGACTATACGATCATCGTCATCGCCGATCATGGCAATAGTGACATGATGATCAACGCCGACGGCACTCCAAATACAGCTCATACTACTAACCTGGTGCCGTGTATAATGGTAGACAGAAATGATGTCCTTACTATTAAGGACGGGAAATTAGGAGACTTGGCACCTACTATTCTTAAACTAATGGGAATTGAGAAGCCTGAGGATATGACTGGTAATATTTTATTGACTTAATGAATCAGATCAAAGGTCTTTCTTTCGGAATACTCTTTCTAGGTAGTTTGGGGCTTTTTTCTTGTGTGAATGAATCAACAAATGCACTTGAAAAACAACCATACTTTGATCTAGAAGGATTTATTGAGGAGAAAATCCAAGAGATAGATAATGTTGAGGTGGCTAAAACCTCTCAGATTCAAGGAGATGAAAAACAGGCTACTGTGGTCTATTCTATAAAAAACTGGGAGGAGGAATTTGGCATATTCAAAGAAGCGGATATCAATAAAACTTCCTTGCTTCAATCCTATGAGACTAAGTCTTCCAATGATTCGCTGACTCATGAGCTTTTCCCTAAGACTAAAGGAAAGGTGAAATACATCAAAGTCACTTATTTTGAAGATGAAGTAAGTAGCGTTGCGATCAAAATAGCAGATGACAACTTGTTCTACTCTTCTACTACTTTGGCGGATATATATATGAACAATGCTACCAAATTAATAGACCATTATTCTATTGAGACGACTCAAAAAATCTGGTTTATGGATGCAAATAATATGAAAATCCAAGGAAAGATAGTAGCAAAAAAGTAAGTGCTAAGCTTGAAATATTAAGGCAAGAATTGGAGGAAATCTTCAATTCTTGCCTTTTTTTAATTAATTACTATTCATATCCGCTTTTCTGACAGTAAAGAGACCAACGCATTATAGGTTTTGGTTAATACTAGCACTGATGCCGCTTCGGTCACCGGTCTTCCGACCAGTAGTCTTATTTACTTATTTATCAAACATCGGCGGGCGTTTGGCTTGCCAATCTGTATTTTTCTGGATTAGATTTCCGAGCATAACCAGTTTTTCTTCTTCGAAAAGGTTAGCTAATAATGTGATAGAAGTCGGTGCACCTTGCTCATTGAATCCATTAGGGAGGCAAAGTGCAGGGTGGCCAGTTAGATTGGTGATCTGTAGCTGGGCACCACCAAAACTAGGAGTAACTATTACATCATAACCTTTCATTATTTCGTGCATTTCCTGAATCAGGATAGTTCTTTGCCGAGCTGCCTGTACGTATTCCACAGCAGGGATAAACCTTGCCGCACGAAAGGTATTTGGCCATGCATTTTTATGTTGGGCAACGAGCTGATCATCCCATCCTAATCTAGTCAACTCATCAAACGCAGCCGCACCTTCCACGGAAAGCATGATTTGTATTGCTCTAGGGTTTACCGAGGTTGTTAACTCTACGGGATGAAGCTCATAACCTTGTTCTCTAAGCAAATCCAATACATCAGTATTGTTTTTCATGCTTGGATTATCCCCTTCAAAATATGATTTGAAATACCCTATTTTCAGTTTCTTCAGGTCATTTTTCGCAGAGTAATTAAAGGCTGCCTGTATCGAACTGGCGTCCATGTCGTCCGCCCCATTGATCACAGATAGAATAATACCATTATCCAGCGCAGACCTGGAAATTGGACCGATTTTATCCATTGACCAACTTAAGGCCATTGCGCCATTCTTGCTTACTCTTCCGTAAGTTGGTCTAAGGCCAGTCACACCGTTTCTAGTAGAAGGAGATACAATTGATCCCAAAGTTTCGGTGCCCAGTGCAAAAGGAACCAACGCTGCACTTACAGCTGATGCTGATCCAGCAGAAGATCCGCTAGACCCCTGAGCTAGATTCCACGGGTTCTTAGTCACTCCACCATACCAAACATCTCCCATAGCCAAAGCTCCAAGGGTAAATTTGCCTACTAATACGCCTCCAGCCTCATTCAATTTATTTACTACTGTGGCAGTCATATCAATTTGCTGGTCTTTGTATGGCATAGCGCCCCAGGTAGTTTTTGTGCCTTTTACTGCCAAAAGATCTTTGATACCATACGGAATGCCATGAAGTGGGCCACGATATTTTCCTGCAGCCAATTCAGCATCCATCGCTTTTGCTTTCTCCAAAGCCGAATCTTCTAATAGCGTAATCAGGCATTGCAATGTATCAGAGTAGGTTTTTATGCGGTCCAGATAGATTTTTGTCAATCGCTCACTGGATATTTTTTTTGATTTGATCAATAGAGCAAGCTCGTGAACGGGCATATATGCAATATCAGATTCCTTATCTGGTAGTGAGATTTGTGTAGCCAAACCCCAATCCAGCGGTTTTTGATTTTGATCAGGCTTGAATCCTGTTGGCAGTGGATTGAAAACCAAAGCCGGCGCGACGGAGTTGTCCAGCTTTATTTCCCGAAGTGACTCATATCTATCCCGCTGATTTTTTAATGAGCCTAGCATGCTATCTTTTTCTGCTGGAGTAAAAGACAAGCCAAAAATCTCAGATGCTCCTTCTATAGAGTTAGGAGTGATTTCACCCGAATTTCGTCCAAGTGTAAATCCTAGTAACAAACAGGATACGGCGCCGAGAAGTATAATAGCGGCAGAAGAAAGTGTGTTTTTTGATTCCATTGAATAGTTTTGTAATAATGTAATCCCACAATGATGAGGGCATGTTCAATTACCCAAGATAATTAACCTATGGATCAAAATCTTTCCTTTCCTGTATTCCCTATGCATTTTCGTGGAATTCTCCTGCTTTCAGGGATGTACACGATAGCTTGGTCTGCTATTTTCAGAATGATGGGTGGATCTATAGTAAACTGGCTTGCTGACGGAACTGTAATAGATGCTAGCCTGCCAGTTTCTTATTATGGAGGTTTTGGAATAGTGGTAGGCTTGCTGATCTTTTTTAGCGCATTTTATCCAGTCAGTTGGGTTTACCTGATTATTGCAGGCATCACTGGTAAAATAATCCTCGCAATCTGGTTTTCGCTAGGTTTTTTACCTGACTTAGGATGGAACAAGCGTACTGCTTTTCAGTTGATTTTTAATGAAATACTATGGCTTGTTCCTTTGATTGTGATTTTTCTTCGTGCGCTACAGGTGAAAACCTATATTTCCGAAAGGGCTGAATAGGTCTTTAATAAAAGCTAATTACTATTTTGTTTAAAAGGGCACAAAAAAAGGCTGACAATTCGTTGTCAGCCTTTTTGTTGAATGGGTAATTTTGATTAGGTCAATAAAATCAAAATCAAAAGAATAATGATAATTGCACCTACGGAAATATAAACTCCGCTACCAGCACGCTTAGCTTCTTCCTTCATGTCTTTTAGTTCCATTCGAACGTCCTTCTTTTCGTCCTTACTCATGGTACTAAAGTCCATTGATTTAATCTCGTCTACCCTAGCCTCGATTTCCACGAGTCGCTCTTTCTGAGCTTCAGTTAATTCAGTTTTTTCTTTTTTGGAGTTTTCGTCATTTGCAGGTGCAGCGAACAGCATGTTTGCGGAGAAAACCAATGCGAGAATTGCGAATAATTTTTTCATAGGTTGTTTTTTTATGGTCAGATTATCCATGTCCCCAAATTTACCGCCAAACTCTGTCGGAGTGCACGGGATATAGCCAGATTTTGGGCGGCTGCTAGCCGAAAATTTGTAACTTACGCGGCTATTATACCATTGGTCTTTTACCAAAAATCATCCTGAAATGTCCCAAAAACAGCCCTGTAAGCTTTTTTTACTTGATGCCATGGCGCTTATCTATAGAGCGCATTTTGCCTTCAGCAAAAACCCTAGAATTAACTCCAAAGGATTGAATACTGGGGTGATGTTGGGCTTTACTAATACCCTACTTGAAATCGTAGATAAGGAAAAACCTACCCACATTGGGGTGGCATTTGACACTCATGCCCCAACTTTCCGGCATATTCAGTACGAGCCATATAAAGCTAATAGACAAGAACAACCGGAAGATATCGGGATTGCAATTCCTTGGGTGAAGGAAATTGTGAAGGCCTTCAATATCCCGATTTTAGAGCTTGATGGATATGAAGCAGATGATGTCATAGGGACTTTGGCCAAGCAGGCTGAAAAAGAAAATTTCACTGTCTATATGATGACTCCAGACAAGGATTACGGTCAGTTGGTGGATGATCATATTTTTCTCTACAAACCAGCCTTCATGGGCAATGCTGTAGATATCATGGGCCCAAAAGAGATATGCGCAAAATGGGATATAGAAAATGTAGATCAAGTCCGAGACATTCTAGGACTTATGGGAGATGCTGTAGATAATATTCCTGGGATTCCTGGAATAGGCCAAAAAACTGCAGTGAAACTGCTGAAGACTTACGGAACGGTAGAGGAATTGGTGAAAAACACTGCAGATCTGAAGGGTAAGCAAAAAGAGAATGTGGAAAACTTTGCGGCGCAGGGAATTCTTTCCAAAGAACTCGCGACCATCAAGTGTGATGTGCCTATCGTATATGTAAAAGAGGATCTGAAATATGAGGGAATCGATGAGGAAAAAGTACGCGCCATCTTTGCCGAACTTGAATTCCGAACGCTAGCATCACGCGTATTTAAAGGCACCGATAAAAAAGCAGCAATTCAGAAAAATGATCAATTAGGTCTTTTCGGGGAAGCACCTGCCCCTTCAGCTAGAATTTCTCAAGAAATAGAATTCGATGAGGAGACGGTGAACGTAGCTGAGCAGAAAGCTCCTGATACCATACATAGCAATATTCAGAATTATCATAAAGTAAAGGGAAAGGCTGAGATCCTTGAACTGGTAGAATACCTTGAGATCCAGAAAGAGCTGTGCTTCGATACCGAAACCACTTCTATAAATCCAATGGAAGCTGAGCTCGTTGGGATTTCCTTCGCCTATGTGACTGGAGAAGCCTACTACATTCCATGTCCAGAAAGTAGGGAAGAAACTCTGGAGATACTGGCGCTTTTGAAACCAGTTTTCGAAAATGAAGCAATCTTAAAAATCGGGCAAAACATTAAGTACGATATTCTAATCCTGAAGAATTACGATATAGAAGTCAAAGGAATTCTTTACGATACCATGCTTGCGCATTACCTGATCGATGCAGACGGCAAGCATTCCATGGATTGGCTAGCCAAGCAATACCTGAATTATGAGCCCGTTTCTATCACAGAATTGATTGGGAAAAAAGGCAAAAATCAAGGGACCATGCGTGATGTAGATGAGGACGAGGTGACTGCCTATGCCTCAGAAGATGCAGATATCACGCTAAGACTGAAAGCTGAATTTGATCCATTGCTGAAGGAAAACAACTTAGAGAAACTTTTTGATGAGGTAGAGAATCCACTGATCAATGTGCTCGCTGATATGGAATTCGAAGGAATTCGTATAGATACAGAAAGCCTGGCTGAGATGTCGATTTTGCTGGAAAAAGAGAGTAAGGAAATAGAGAACAAAGTCTATGAAATGGCTGGTGTTCGATTCAACTTGGCTTCGCCAAAGCAGCTTGGAGAAGTACTTTTTGATAAATTACAACTCGATCCAAAAGCTAAAAAGACTAAAACAGGGCAATATGCTACGGGTGAAGAGGTCTTGAGCAAATTGGCTCATGAGCATGAAATCATCCAGAATATTCTGGATTTCCGACAAATGGTAAAGTTGAAGTCTACCTATGTGGATGCTCTGCCACTGTTGATCAATTCCAAAACGGGAAGGATTCATACAACATATAACCAGTTTGTAGCAGCCACTGGCCGACTTTCCTCTACAAATCCAAACCTTCAAAATATACCTATCCGAACAGAAAGAGGTCGCGAGATTCGCAAGGCTTTTGTTCCTAGAGATGAAAACCATATCCTGTTGGCAGCGGATTATTCTCAGATCGAATTACGGATTATGGCTGCTTTCTCAGGGGATGAGTCTATGATTGAGGCTTTCAAAAATGGTAGAGACATTCACGCTACTACAGCGGCAAAGATCTTCCAAGTTCCACTAGAGGAAGTAACTTCTGATATGCGTAGAAAAGCCAAAACTGCCAATTTTGGGATTATTTACGGCATTTCTCCTTTTGGACTTTCGCAGCGTTTATCCATTCCTAGAAGCGAAGCCAAGGAGATTATTGATTCGTATTTCAAGGAATTTCCAGCTGTGAAAGAGTATATGGATGGAGCTATAGAAAAAGCGAAGACTCACGAATACGTGGAAACTATCCTTGGACGTCGCAGATATTTGCGAGATATCAATAGCCGAAATGCTACCATGCGTGGCTTTGCAGAGCGAAATGCCATCAACGCACCGATTCAAGGTTCGGCTGCAGATCTGATCAAAGTGGCCATGATCGATGTGCATAAGTGGATGAAAAAGGAAAACCTCAAGTCCAAGATGATCCTTCAGGTTCATGATGAATTGGTCTTCGACGCGCATATAGACGAGGTCGAAATCCTAAAAGCCAATATTCCCGGCCTGATGTCCAACGCCATCAAAATGGCTGTTCCAGTAGAAGTGGAAGTGGGCACGGGAACGGATTGGCTTCAGGCGCATTGATAGTAGTATTAAGATCTTAGAGATAAATATCAAGTACTTCGATATTTAAAATTGAAATATTGAAAAATTTGAAAATTCCGAATCGGGCCGATTGACTGTCTAATTGCATCTCTGAAGTCCCAAAAAATTTCGTAAATCAAAAATCCAATATCTTCCATCCAAAATGGCTAAAACAAAAACCACTTTCTTCTGTCAAAACTGCGGAGCGCAGAGCCCAAAATGGCTAGGCAAATGCCCTGCCTGTGGTGAGTGGAATACCTATGTGGAAGAAATCGTGCAGAAGGAGGAATCTGGAAAAGGATCTTGGAAGACTCCGTCTGCAGGAATGAAAAAAGCCAGCGTACCCAAGAAAATTCATGAGATCAATTACGAGGAGCAGGCAAGATGGATTACTGAAGATCCTGAGTTGGATCGGGTGCTCGGTGGAGGAATTGTACCAGGTTCGTTGGTGCTGATCGGTGGAGAACCTGGGATAGGCAAGTCTACCCTGATGCTTCAGATAGCCTTGATGCTAACTGGAAAAACGGTACTGTATGTTTCTGGTGAGGAAAGTGAGTCCCAAATCAAGATGCGAGCAGATCGTATGGAAGCAAATAATCCGCTTTGCTATGTGCTCTCAGAGACGAACACGCAACAAATCTTCCAGCAAATCGAGGCGCTGAAACCAGACTTTTTGATCATAGATTCCATTCAGACGCTTACTTCACAATTTGTAGAATCAGCCGCAGGCTCAGTTTCACAGGTGCGGGAATGTACCGCTGAGCTGATGAAATTTGCTAAGGAAACAGGAACGCCGACATTCCTGATCGGACATATCACGAAAGATGGATCCATAGCTGGGCCGAAGGTATTGGAACATATGGTGGATACCGTTTTACAGTTCGAAGGAGACCGACATCTGACCTATAGAATTCTAAGAACTTCCAAAAACCGCTTTGGCTCGACTCATGAGTTAGGCATTTACGAGATGCGAGCAGAAGGTCTGCGAACTGTTTCTAATCCCTCGGAAATCCTTCTTACCCAACGTGAAGAGGTACTCAATGGAGTAGCTATCGGAGCGATGATGGAGGGTAACCGACCATTACTGATAGAGATTCAGTCACTCGTGAGTCCAGCGACTTACGGTACTCCGCAGCGTAGTAGCACGGGGCATGATGCTAAGAGATTGAATATGCTTTTGGCTGTATTGGAGAAAAGAGGTGGTATGCGCCTAGGCCAGCAGGACGTATTCCTGAATGTAGCCGGCGGACTTCGTGTCGATGATCCAGGTTTGGATCTGGCAGTTTGTGCTTCGCTGATTTCCAGCTTTGAGGACACGCCGGTTTCGGAAGAGATTTGCTTTGCTGGTGAAGTGGGACTTGGAGGAGAAATCCGCGCGGTAAACCGCATTGAAAGCCGAATCTCTGAAGCTGAAAAGTTGGGCTTCAAAAAAATCCTAGTCTCTAAATACGCTGTGAAAGGTCTTGATCTCAGCAAATACAAAATCGAAGTAATGGCTGTGAGTAAGTTGGAAGAGGTATATCAGCGGATTTTTTGAGATACCATTCTTAAAGGGGCTTCGCTAGGGAGAATCTTATTACCCGCTTTAGGGAATTATTGACCATGCAAAAAGTCCAAAATAAATAGCTTTGGGCGCTGAGGAGTGCTAAAGTCACTAATTGCTAAGCAGAAATACTAGGTCTGATTATTGAATTACGCTTCAAAATTATACGGTCAATAGCGACTGTATTAGCAACATAACACAACTCATTAATCATGAATTTAAAACGCATTTTTGGAGCGATTTTGACAATACTTGGAATCGTTGGAATGATATACGCCGCAATTCTATTTGTAAATTCTCCAAACGATAATATGAATATAAAATCACTGGTAACTTATGGTATCCTTGGTTTGGTTTTTTTTATGTCCGGTGTTGGTCTGGTAAGAACCACCAAAGACGAGTAAAGTTTGACCTGCCTAAGTGAGAATGTTTGGATAGCTAAGCTTATCCAAACAGCAGGCACGGTGTACTAGTCCATTTCTTGAAAAGTAAACCTATTTTTTAGCCTCGATCTTCACATGATCGCCAGTCATCAAAATCCTGCGATAGCCATCTTTGGTGTCGTTGCTTACTTCCTTTCCAAGCACTTTTACTTTGGAGTATTCTTCAGGAAGCTCAATGGACAAACCCGCTTTCTTTTGGGTTTGGGTGATTTCTACGGTGATTAGATCGGTGTCAGAGCTGATGCTTATGTTTATTTTATTGTCATCAATCCACAGATTCTCAATGGAAGCCTCTTTCCATTCTTTAGGCAAATTTGGGCGAATGTAGGTGACACGACTTTCTAAATCAGCCTGAATGCCGAGTAAGTCGAGAAGTACTGACTGAACACCTTCGTAAGCTATTCTTACTTCTTCATTTTGACTAAGGAAAATATTCTCATCCAGCGTTTCTACATAGTGCATTCTATAATCGTCCAGCATTTGATATTTCCAGCCTTCCTCGCTTTCCAATCCTATAACGATGTCTTTTCCTAGTTCGAATAAACCAAATTTGTACTTGCTCCATTCGTATGCTTCTTGGATTTCTTGTTCAGGAATGCTGATTTTCGACGTGGAATAAAGGGAATCTATCAGTGCAAAATTTTCGTCCCAATCCGTGAATAACCCATCTTGGAGATCTGCGAAAGTCTCAATCGCCGTGAATTCACCCTGATCAGAACCTGCGATGAAAACAGGAATTACCCGCTCTTCATTTGCAGCTAGCTCCAAGGTGATTTTAAATCCTGCACTAGCGCCAAATGTGGATACTTCTCCCGCACAATCTGAGTTATTTTGGCTCATGCTAAAATCGGTAGAGGTTCCCCAGACCGCAAACCAATCATTTGCTTCGTCCTTGGCAGTGAAGATTCCCGTTATCTCATCAAAAATAATCTGATCTGCAGCATTGCTCCCAAAACTGCTATCCATCAAAATGCTAGGTTTGAGATCTGTGTTGGCTTGGAACAGGAACTGGATGTTTTTTGGTGACTTATCCACATTCTTGATGGAATAAAGTAGCGTGATTCCAAGTTTGTCTTTACTGATAAATTGTAGCTGATTTACTTCGAGGCCATCATTCTCTAGTTGGAAATGCTGCTTGCTAGCGAAAGGATATTTAGTAATGTCGACTGGATTGTCTAGACAGATCGATTCAGTTTCAGTTTTGACAGCGGCGGTAAACCCACTGAATAGCTGGATAGTTTCCAACGTAAGTTCCTGCTGCTTTCCGCTGAGTAGAATGTTCTCATTTCCCAATGAAAAGCTGGAAGCATCATTAACTAACACCGAAGGCAATTTCTCCAAACTATCAAAAAGCATTGCTTCCTCGGATTGAGGGCCTTGGCAGGAAATAGAGATGAAAAGGACTACTGGAATTGCGAGAAAAGAATATTTCATGGAGACTGAATTTGCCTGCAAAACTACATCGTTTTGCCTACTTCCTTCCAAGTCACCAATTGCACCTTATTCTTTTTCAATAGTTCTCTGGCTTTTTCACTTGTGAAGAAATCATAATCCGCCTGTCTCCAAGGAGCATGGTATGTGTCGTGTCCTTTGGTCACCGCATTCATTTCGGCATCGTCAAAGGCCAAGTGGATCAAGATCACATTCAGTCCTGAAGTCAGATTATTGAGCGATTTTGTATAATAAGCCTCCATTCCTGCCTCGTAATCTTTTGGCTCAGCCATAAAAAGCTGATCGACCACAGGGAATTTATCCACATTTATTCCTTCGAATAAGGCGGAATTTGGTTTTACAATGCCATCTACCATTTGCTGATTGATCATAGCCGGAATATTTAACTCCTGTGCAATCTTCAGATAGGATTTGAGATATTCTGGTCGACCATAGAAAACGCAGCCCATGTGAGAATCAAGATGAGTAGGGATGATTCCCATCTGATTGGCAGCTTTAATCTGTGCACGAATCTCCATTTCCACTTCCTCAGGACTTGCATTGGCAGTCACTTGAGCACAATCTGGATACATATGACCTTTTTCATTTGCCAAGCCAGGGACAGCTGTTCTACCGGCTTCTGGGCCCCAGTTGAAATTCAACCATTCATTCGTCAGCGTAATGTGAATCCCAATATCAGCATCTGGCATTTCTTTCGCCATCTCACCCACTTCCGCAGACCATCCCGTAGGCACCATCATGCTTGTGGAGCTCACGAGACCTTTTTTCATAGCATCAAAAGTCGCCTTAGTCTGTGAATGTGACACTCCCACATCGTCACCATGAATGATTAGAAGTTTGGCATCGCTGGGATATCCAAGCTTTTCGGCTAGGTTTTGGGAAAAAGTAAGGGTTGGCAAAAAGGCCAAAAGAAACAAGAAATAGCGTAGGTTTTTCATATTAGGTCGTTGTTTAGCAAAAGATAAATAATCCAGCGTATTCTTAACTCTTATGCTCCTTCGATTTGATTCTGAAAACCCAGAGATAAGTGAAAAATCCCAGGAACACTTGCAAAATGGCAAAGTACAACCACGTGGAGGGTTCTTTCAGCGGTTCAAAGTTGATGGTATTATTGTAATACAATTTTGAAACAACTAAAGCAGTCAATGTAGCAGGGAGCACTATAGCCAACCAAAAGTTTAAAAATGATCGATAGATAAATGGAGTTGGCTTTTTTGGAGCTGGACGTTTTGATTGGTGTTTTTTCATAATGAGATAAGAATTTGCCTTTACGATCTGGTTCAGACTCCTTCTTTAAATTTCTGTGATTTGGGCTTAAAGTCTCTAAAGTACATCCAAAGCCCAAAAATGACTTGAAAAATCAACATTTTGACATAGGTGGATGGAAGCTTGAAGAATTCCCCGCTAATTGATCCTTTGAAAAGTTCAGTGATGATAATTGTTAAAATACTAGCCGGCAAGATATATACTAACCAGAAATTGAAAAATGAACGGTATAAGAATGGTGCCTTCTTCATGAAAGGGATATTGATTTTAAATTCTGCTTGTTATTAATACTCAAATTTAAACTTTCTCAAATCCGATGGAATCATTTTTTTGCGCTCAGATTCTAGTTGGTAGAGATATTCCCCTAATTCCGTGAAGAATGGGAAGCCAATTTCATCGTACTCATATTCGTCGTCATTGAGCGTTTCGTCGGCATTTACATAGATTACCGCTGAGACAAAAAACTCAATTCCCTTTTCGAAATCCACATAATAACTGGCATCGATCAAGTGCCCATAAGCTTCTCCAGTTTTATTGAAAATTCGGAGGTTTGCAGGGAAATCACTTTTATCATTTCCATTGAGGTAGAATTTAGAATACTTGTCCCAATAATCTGACTTTGGATACTTTGGGAAATCACTCTCTGCAGGAAGCATACTCATGTATTTCAAAACAAAACTCCTATGATCCTCATTGATGGTAAATCGATCAAATTCCACAAAAGACATTGGGAAAATGATTCTTTCCACTACGCCATGGAGATCAGAAAGTGCCAATTTATTCTTGAAAGTAAAGTCCATTTCATCATTTACCAGAGAGTCACCTGCGTAAAAGGCCTTTCCAATTGTTGGGTTATCAACATTTGAATAGATCGTTTCAGTGCTACGCTCGGGGATTTCCAATAGCACTATACCCTCAGAATCCACAAATCGTATCGGATTGAGAATTCGGTTCTCCTCTGGGCTTGCTGAATAGCTAAGTCTGTGATTGATAATCGTGTGTTCTAGTCCTTTTTCTTTGAGCTTTTGGTTGATGTATTCTTGTCCCAGCAACTCATACAATCGGTTATAGGCATCATTATCTGAGACCAGAAGGATCTTTTTGATGTAATGGGCGATGCTCGGTAGCGAGTCTTTGGCACTGAAATCTACTACAGCGGGAATTTGAGAAGGCCGAACAGAGTCAATCAGCATAGTCGTCTCTGCTGTCAAGCCTTCAATATTTTGCTCTTCCAGCCATTCCAACGCGAGCAATGCAACGGGAAGTTTTACTGTAGAAGCTGGATAGAAATAGTGGGTATCATCCAGATTCACAGTGAAATCTGTAAACAAGGCATTGCCATGTTCGTTGCGTTCTATATGAGTATAAATAATCTGTACTTGGTACTTATCCACATTATCAAGAACCTTTTGGAGTGCTGGAAAATCCTCCAAGCCATCTTCAAATGGTACTTTATCCTTGGATGTGCACCCCGAAAAAAGAAGGGCTAAAAGTGCAAGCTGGGTTGAATATTTCATCATGGAGCCAGATCTTGGATTAGTTGATTCAGATACATTAAATCTTCTAATTCGTGAAAGGCTGATATCACGATTCTGTTCACGCTTGGACTTTCAGGCGTTGGATATGGAAAGGAAGAAGTAATAATTCCTGCCTTTTCAAATTCATTCACCCAAGTGTCATCTGTATATACAAATGCAGGGAAATTTCGGCTGCCTTTTATTTGAGCGATATTGGCCGTTTCCTGCGCAAAAATTCCACAGGCATCTTCCAACCAGCTTTTTTTCTTCTTGTATAGGTTCTCCATATCCAAGAAAGTCTTCAGATGTGCTGGAGATCCAGGAGATGCACCTCCGAAAAGTGGAGTTGCCTTGATCTTATAGATCTGCGATTCCTGACCCAAGATTATTCCAGCCGGCAATCCTAACCCTTTACCCAGCGATCCAGAAACGAGTAAGTTGATATTCGGATCAGTCCATTTCTGGTAAGTGCCATAGATGCTTTTTCCAATCGCCCCAAAAGCATGGCTATCGTCAATCAAGAGACTGACGTCATGTTTTTGGGCTATTTCTTTCACCCAATCGTAATCATGTATTTCGCAGGTAAAAGGATCTACGGCATTTGCTATTAATAGAATCTTGCGTGGAGATAGGCTTTCAGACAGCTCTATACAATGATATTTCCATTGTATAAAATCTAATTGAATAGAAGGTGAAAGATTGTCGGGGACTATTGCCGAATGCGCATCTGGTGCTATCCAAGTCTCATCAGCATCTTTGTAAAGTGATCTCCATGCTGCGATTCCCGCTAGATATCCAGAACTGAGAACAGCAGCAGATTCGGATCCAGCTTTCTGAGCAAAGTGATTTTCGAAATCATCAAAGACATTAAGACGAATATTATTGATTCTGCTTTGTCCGTGATTTGCTCCAAATAGAAAGAGATTATCAGATAAGGCATTCAGAAAAGTCTTGTCCTGCGCTATGCCCAGATAGGAAGTTCCGCTAAAATAGAGGTATTCTTTTCCTTCTACTTTGATCGTCCGACCTATTCCAGAATCCAGATATTGATTTTTCAAAGTGGTAATTTATTTGGCGAAAATCTGAGTTTCGTCTTGAAAGGATTTGAATTCCAGGGCATTTCCGCATGGATCTAAAAAGAACATTGTGGCTTGCTCCCCTACTTCGCCTTTGAAACGGATGTAAGGTTCGATCACAAACTCAATTCCTTGTGCTTTCAATTTATCTGCAAGTTCATGCCATTCGCCCCAAGGCAAGATTGCCCCGAAATGTCGAACGGGAACGTATTTTCCATCCACTGTATTGGTGTGAGCCAAAGCCAGTTCCTCCGGCTTAATGTGAGCGGAAAGTTGATGACCAAAGAAGTTGAAATCTATCCATTTGTCGGTGCTTCTACCGATCTCACAGCCAAGAAGATCTCCATAAAAAGCGCGGGTTTCAGCAATATCCCTGATAGGGAAAGCCAGGTGAAAGGGTTTAAATTGGTTCATAATGTGTACTTTCGTTGAGGGTTTTTCGGCTTCAATTTAGTTGTTTATTCCCTAACTATTATGGAGAAAGGTAAATCGGTATCATTGGTTTTGAGCAGCGGTGGAGCGCGGGGATTAGCGCATGTGGGAGTGATCGAAGAGTTAGAAAAACGTGGTTATCATATTGCCGAAATTGCAGGTTGCTCTGCTGGTGCTCTTGTTGGGGGAATGTATGCAGCTGGGAAAATGGATGAATTCAAGGATTGGATTTGCCATTTGGACAGGTTGGATGTCTTTTCTTTGATGGATTTCACTTTTTCCAGCAGAGGATTTATTAAGGGCGAGAAGGTGTATAATGCCTTGAAGAAAGTGGTCAAGGATTGTCAAATAGAAGACCTGAACATTCCTTTTTATTGCAATGCAGTTGATTATATCAGTGGGAAGGAAGTAATTTTTAGAGAAGGTAGTTTGTATACTGCTATTCGTGCATCAGGAAGTATTCCTACCGTTTTCCAACCAGCGCGCCATCAACGATATGAACTAGTTGATGGTGGAGTATTGAACCCAGTCCCACTCTCGCTTTTGCGAAAATCGGATGAAAATATGATCGTAGTGGTGGGGCTGAATGCGAATGATTCTGAATTAGTAATTCCTCCTAAAAAAGATGCTTCAGGAAAAAGCTTCATTTCCTTGCCGTATTGGGTAACTGATTATCGTACTAAAATGCGTCAGTATTTTCCCGAGCAAGTAAAAGAGGAAAAGCCTGCTTCTCTCAGTTCTATAAGTCTTATGACCCGCTCGTTTGATTTGCTCCAAGATCGATTTTCTGCCTTGTTGATAGAAAAACATGAGGTCGATATTTCTGTTCAAATTGCCAGAAATCAAGCAGGGACTTTGGAGTTTCATCGAGCAGAAGAACTGATAGAAATAGGCCGGGAAAAAGCAATTCAAGCCTTAGACAAATGGGAAAATGAAAATAGCTGAATTAAATCGACTGCTAGGCAATATTGATATTTATCTACTGGATCAGATTCTGAAAGGAAGGTTTTCCACAGATATGAAAATCCTGGATGCAGGCTGTGGAGAAGGTAGGAATGCAGTATATTTCATCAATGCCGGCTATCAAGTTTTTGGAATTGATCAGAATGAAACGGCCATTCAGTACTGTAGATTCATGGCAAAAAGTTTGGACAAGAGCTATGATGCGCATAGATTTCAAGTAGCTGGATTGGAGGAAATTCCATTTCATCACCAAGCCTTTGAAGCTGTTATTTGTTCTGCGGTACTTCACTTTGCGAAGGATGAAACCAATTTCTGGCAGATGATCAATGAAATGCTTCGTGTCTTGAAACCAGGTGGAATTTTATGGTTTCGGATGACGACAGCATTTGGAGGCATTATAGAAAAAAGCCAAGATCTTGGAGTAGGAAAATACTTGCTACCCGATGGATCAGGAAGGTTTTTACTGACTGAAGCTCATGTGGATAAGTTGCAAGAAATGGGCTTGAAATTCCTGGAACATCCCAAATCAGTTTTGGTGCATGAACAGCGAGCGATGGGAGTTTTTGTGATGGAAAAGGCCCAACAATAAGTTCTCAGTTATTTTTCTTTGTAAACCCCAGCTAGAAACTCATTAATCTTTCGAGCTACCGAATCACTATTAGTCTCAGATAATGCATCTAAGTGATCACCTAGAATATCTACAGTGGAGAAGATACCATCAGTGATTTTTTTCCAGTTTTCAACATCTTTCTTTGAAGTCATTGCAGATCCCGTTGAATAAAAATACAGAAGGTTGGAGATTTTTATTGCATGTTCTGAATGGGACACAAACAGACTAACACTCCTTTCAAAGGGACTTATATAGCCTTTTTTAAGAGTTGCTTTTTTTATCCCATATCCTAAAACTAAGGTTCCTACTTGCTGAACGGCTCGGCGAAATGGTAAGGCACGAAATCGATGATATATAGGGAGGAGACGATTTTGGATAGGAATTTTTACAACCGTGTCTTTTCTATACCATGGCGAATCAATTAATATCAAGGCTCCTCCAAGCTTCTGATTGATTTTGGCAGCTATGAATCCATTAAAACTTGTAGCTAGAAGTACTGGTGAAGGATAGGGCTTCAGCAAGTCGAGAATTTTTTCCATGATTTCTTCGGGGTGATGACCTTGTAACACCTTGAAGAGATCGATCCTAAGGTATGCTAGGTTATACTTGTCAGAAAATATCTGGCTTGCCAGTAAAGTTTTGTAAGAACTAAAATGACCTATTTCTATAAAAAATAAGTAGGGCAAATGAGCTTTTGGCGCAGAACTAATCCAATGAATAAGAGGTAAGGGCTTTTCCTCATTTGTGTTCATCAAGAATTGAGCAAGCTTGCGGATGGTTCTATATTGAAACAACACATGACTCTCTAAGTCTTGGTTAAGTTTCTGGGCTAATTCATCCACGACAAACATACTTAGAAGAGAGCTGCCTCCAAGGTCTGTAAAAAAGTCTGCATCTAAATTATAAATGTTCACTCCTAACTGCTGACACCAAACCTGGTGAATCTGTTGGGTAATAGGGTCTTTAATCTGATCCGAAATGTTGGATAACTCCTTGTTTTGGGCCATCTCAAGCATCTTATTTTTATCGATTTTTCCATTTGCATTCAATGGAAAATCTTTAAACTCAAGATAAACGCGTGGTAAAACCTCGGATTTGATTTGGCTATTTATTGAATTACTTGTTGAGCAATCTGAGTCAACTTCATTTACCTCCAAGCAAGCGATCAAATAGTCAAAGCCATTTTCATCTTTGTTCATGAGGATTTTGCAGTTTTCGGAATGACTGACGAAGCAAATTCTTTTCTCCAACTCATTAAAATTGACCCACTTCCCATTTACTTTTTGCAGGGAATGAGTCCTCCCCGTCAGCCGGAGAGACCCGTCGTTAGAGAAAAACCCACAGTCTCCGGTGCGGTAAACTCGATTTTCACCTTCCTGCTCATGCCGAAGTAACTTTCCATTTTTGTAATAGCCTAGACTGATATAAGGAGAGTAAATTACCAGCTCTCCTTCCTTATTGGCAGGACAGTCGTTTCCTTTTTGATCCAGAATCTTAATGGTTTTATTTCTTACGGGGAAACCTTCATGAATCAATTCCCATGGAGTATTTTGATTGATTAGTAGTTGGCTTAGAGTTCGGGTCTCTGTACTGGCGTATGCTAATTGGATTTCTGAGTTTTTGGGGAAATAAGAAACAAAAAGCTGGAGATCACTTTCTAAAACAGGTTCGCCGCCCAAGCATAGAAATCGGATTGATTTCGTGTAATCAGCGAGGTTTATGGTGTTGATTCGAGCCAAAGTTCTAAAAGCAGAACTCGTCAAGGTAGCGAAGGTCACTTGTTGCTCGTGCCAAAAATGCGGAATGTCCTTTAAGTTTATTGGGCTTAGATCGAAGATTGCAATACTTGCTCCGGAGATTAAAGCTGGAAAAATGCTGGCCAAAGATGAGCTAAAGGAAGCGGCAAAAATGAAGTCTAATGTGTCCAACTCTGTGATTTCATTCTCATCAACTTGCCTATTGGTATCCTCTACGATGGATTGATAGTCATGGACTACATACTTTGAGCTACTTGTACTTCCAGAGGTACAATAGACACAAAAGAGTTTTTTTGCTGTGTCTTCATGTTCCCACCATGGGTTGATCTCCGATACTAAGGAGTTTTTTATTTCATTGAAATCAACAGATAAAACATCTGCCTTTTTTATCTGATCTCGATCTGTTATCAATAAGCTGACCGGTACTTGTTCCCACCAAGCGTCTTCTATTCTCTCAGGTATGAAAAAAAAGTGATTGTTTGAGAGTAATATTCCAATGCAGGAAATCAGCTCATCTGTTTTGTTTTTTAAGGATATACCTATGCAGTTCTCTTTTATTCCTTGGTTTTGAATACCTGAAGAAACGGCCGATGCCTGCTTCATTAATTCCCCATAGGTTAGAGAATGGCCGTTAGCTTTGATCGCTATTCGGTTGGGAAATTGATTAGCCTGAAAGAGAAACTTATCCAGCATGCTGATAAATCAATAATTCCTCAGAAACTGTCATGCCAGTTTTCACCATGTTTTGGTGACTAATACTATCCTTATAAGCCCACGAAAAAACAGGTTTACTGCCGTTTATTGCTTCTGATCTTTGAATTCTCCAAGAAAGCGCTGATTTGTGTATTCCTAAAAATCTATATTCTTTTAATATAGCACCGACAGATAAAATGGTGAAATTCGGATGAAAATATAAACCAGTAATGCCTACGGGCTTATTTTTATAATTGATGAAATAGAACTGAAGCCCTTCTACATTTAGTTTCAATCTAAAATTTTCCTCAACTGATTGTTCATGTCTATTTTCTGCTTCAAAACAAGACAGGTAAAGCCAAGCAAATTCTTTGATGTTTTGCTCCGTGACAGGTACTAGTTCCACTTCGGCAATTATGGGATAGCCAGTAAAATTTTCTGGAATTAATTTCATGATAGAAATCTTTCCTTCGAGCTTATAATCAGGAGATTTTTGGATGATTTCGCTAGATAAGTAATCCCCTGAATCAATCAGAATCTGATGCTTATTTTCGACAATATCGGAATAGAATTTTTTGATATAATCCAGCAATTCTAGACTATTCACCTTTCCAATACAGTAATTAAAATAGTTAATGGGTGTAAACTTAAGAAGTGTCAATTCACCGAAATCCTCTACTGCAATGTGGTCACGAATGGATAAATTGTTCTGAAATGCATCTAGCCTTAATAGGTCATAGTGTAGCAGCGTATTCATATTTGAGGTAAAGTGAGGCAGAGAGAGAATTTGTTTTGTTTAATCAAGTATTTTGAATCGCGAAATACAAGATTTAATTACTATCTATTTTAAAGAATCCAAAAAACCTTGAATGTTTTTGAAAGAAATTCACGCCACTGTTTAGTTTTGACACATTGCCTTTGGACTTGGATGAATTTTTGTAAAAGTTATTTTTGTGCTAATGATAAATAATTCTTAAATGGATTTACAATACGGATTAGAACTAGTTGGGACATTTGTATTTGCGATTTCGGGAGCTTTAGCCATCCGCGAACAGGAGCATGATATGTTTGGAGCTGGATTTACTGGATTTATTACGGCGATCGGCGGGGGAACATTAAGAGATATTTTGCTGGATAGCTATCCGCTTGTGTGGATTGGTGATGTGAATTTTCTGTATGCAATTTTGGTAGGTGTTTTGGCGGCATTTACCTTTCCGAAATTCCTTAGCAAGCTTCGTCGGACTTTCTTTCTTTTTGATACCCTAGGCATCGCTTTTTTTACTGTCTTAGGTGTGGAAAAAGCCTTGAGTCTAGGAGTGAGACCAGAAATTGCTGCGATTATGGGGATGTTTTCGGCCGTAATGGGAGGAGTAATCCGTGATACCCTGACGAATACTTTACCGATCCTTTTCAGAAAAGAGGTTTATGCCTCAGCTTGCTTAGCAGGAGCAATATTTTATTTGATTCTTAATTCTTTTAATGTTCCAAGAGATATCAATCTGTTGGTTTCCATTGTAGTGATCATTGCGATCCGAATGCTTTCTATGAAATATAAATTGAGTTTGCCGAGATTGGACTAGAGGAATTTTCAATAGACAAATTCAAGGCTCAATTTTCAATTTTCCAGATCAAACTTTGCAAATGGTTACCAGAACCTTGGGATAATTGAGGGGACTGCCAGCTTGTATTTTTGATAGGCTTCGCCAAATTGGGCAACAAGCTTTTTTTCCTCAAAATATATCCCAAAAGGCAGGTAAATAACTAAGCAAGCTAGATGAACAACAGCCGTGACAGTACCTGAGAAGAGAAAATAACCAAGGAATATTAACACCAATCCTGCATAAAGTGGATGGCGAATTTTTGAGTACAGGCCAGTGGTAACTAGGGTTTCATCCTCTTTTGCCGAAGGATCAAATCCCAGAAACCGCTTCAATGAATAGTTATTGCTTGATTTAGTAAGGATGATAGTGCCAAATCCCGCGAACATATAACCTAGATAGTTTGTCAAATCCCCTTTGGGGATCAAACTAGTTGGGGGAATTAAAATTGCCTGAATCATGATACCTATGAAAAGTATCAAAGAAATTAGGGTATAGACTAAACGATACCATTTGTAAGCATTTCCCAATTTTCCCTCCAGAATTCTTTTTATCTTGGATGCAGCCAGAACAGAATGAAGTGTATAAAAAACGATCCAGCTGAGAGCTAGGAGTGTATAATTCATCGGGGTATATTAAATTTCAGAGTAACTATAATTTTTATGAAATCGAGCATGACAAAGAACGTTACACGCTGGGATGATTATCTACCATGCGAGATTCCCCGTCCGACTGGCGTTAGCCGGGCTGGCATTTGTCCTTTGAAAATCAAATTATAAACACATGAAAATCGGAATAATCCGCGAAGGAAAAAACCCTCCTGACAAACGAGTTCCTTTTACTCCAGATCAACTTAGGGATATTCAGAAAGAATATGCAGGTAAGATGACCATTCAGGTACAATCCAGTCCATTTCGTGCATATTCAGACCAGGAATTTATTGATGCTGGTATTGATGTGTTCGAGGATATTTCTGACAGTGATGTGCTTTTCGGTGTGAAAGAGGTGCCGGTCGATCAGTTAATAGACGGTAAGACCTATTTTTTCTTTTCTCATACTATCAAAAAACAGAAGTATAATAGAAAGCTACTGAAGGCGGTTTTGGAGAAAAATATCAGGCTGATTGACTATGAAGCCTTAAAGGATGAGGAGGGGAATCGTGTGGTTGCCTTCGGAAGATGGGCTGGGATAGTCGGAGCCTACAATGCTTTTTGGACCTATGGAAAGAAGACGGATCTTTTTGAAATCAAGCGGGCAAATGAATGCACGGATCTTAAAGATCTTCACTTAGAGCTTTCCAAGGTGCAGCTACCACCTGTGAAAATTATCCTCACAGGATCTGGCCGAGTCGGAAATGGTGCAATGGAAGTCTTGAATTCTTTGAAGATTAGAGAGGTTTCTGTTCATGATTTCCTGCACTTGTATTTTGATGAGCCGGTGTACGTGAAATTGAGTTCTGCAGATTACAATAGAAGAAAATCTGACGGAGGATTCGATAAAGAAGAGTTCTACTCCTTTCCAGAGAAATATGAAAGTCACTTTCAGAAGTTTGCGGAAGCGGGAGAAATGTTGATTTCAGGAGCTTATTGGGATCCAGATGCCCCGAAATTGTTTGAGTTTAAGGATATCGCCGCTGAGGATTTTCAGCTTTCTGTGATTGCCGATGTAAGCTGTGATGTAGGAGGTCCCATTCCTACTACGATTACTTCCTCCACGATCGCTGATCCAGTGTATGACGTGGATCGGCAAACGGGCGAGAAAATTCCGGCATTCGGAAAGCAGACAAGTATTTCTGTGATGGCCATTGATAATTTGCCCTGCGAACTTCCACGTGAATCAAGTAGAGAGTTTGGGATCCAATTGACCAAATGGGTGATTCCTGCACTTCTGGAAGAAAACTCAGCAATACTGGAACGGGCAACTATTGCTCGTGATGGAGACTTGACTATAGAGTTTATATACTTGACAGACTATGTGACTGATCATGAATAAGTTAAATCGATTTCTAGAATCCACACTTTTGAAACCTACTATGACTGGTGCAGATGTGGATATTCTAATCAGAGAGGCAATTGAAGAGCAATTTGTAGGCGTTTGTGTCCCGCCCTTTTGGCTGAAGAAAGTAAGAAGAGACTTAGGTGAAGAGAATGTGCAACTGGTAACGGTGATAGGATTTCCCTTTGGCTTTTCGGATACGGCTACCAAAGTCTTTGAAACACAAGAAGCAATCCGACAAGGCGCGGACGAATTGGATCTCGTGTGGTCACAGACTGCCTATCATTCAGGGATGAACTGGCCAAAGATAGAAATCGCTCAAATCGCAAAGATCTGTCATGAAGAAGAGCGAATTCTCAAGGTCATTATCGAAACAGCTAATCTGGATGATAAGCAAATCATAGAAGCATGCTTGATTTGTCAGGATGCTGGAGTGGACTTTGTGAAAACGTCTACTGGTTATGCCTCAACTGGGGCAAAAGTAGACGACATCAAGCTGATGCGAGAGAATTTATCTTCATCAGTTGGTATCAAAGCCAGTGGAGGGATCAAAACATTGGATTTTGCGCTTGAGCTCATCAGAGCTGGAGCGGACAGAATCGGTACTAGTTCAGCTAAATCTCTGATGGATTCTTGGAGAGATTCTCAATCGTTGCTGAAATAGATCAGCAAGAAAGGAATAATAAAGAAGGTCAGAAGGATGTAGACAAAACCCAAGAATCTACTTTTTACGGATTTTTTGCCCATATACATGGCCAAGATCACTGGGATGTTTCTTAGTGTAGGAAAAGGCAAGAAAATCAACGCTCCTATAAAATTGAAAAGGAAGTGCACAATAGCTAGCGCTATGGCTGCTTCCGTCTTATAAATAGCTGCAATTGCTGCAGTAATCGTGGTTCCTATATTAGCCCCTATAATGAAAGGAAAGGCCTTTTTTACAGAGACTTTTTTATTAGCGACCAAGGGAACCACCAAAGAGGTAGTGACGGTACTTGACTGCACCGCTGCCGTGAAAAATGTCCCATAAACAAATGCCATGTAGGGATTCCTGAAAATCAGCTTGTTAATATCTTGAAAGCTATTGACTACAAATGCTTTATAAACTGCCGTAGATAAAATCTTAATGGCAGCAAAAACCAAGAAGATAGAAAGAATCATGGTCAGGAATGGAATATCTATTGTAGTCGAGATCCATTCTGTGATCGGTCTAGTAAAAACCTTATTGTAAACGATGGGTCCAGAGTATGCATCATCTTGTATAAAAAGCTGTGCAATGAAGATTGATATTTTGGATAAGAAGCCAAAATAGATCTCCAATGGTAACAATATGATAACAGTGAAAATATTAAAAATATCATGCAGCATACCAGCGGAGAGCGCTCGCTTAAACTCTCTCTTATTCATAATATAAGAAAGGGAGACAAGCGTGGAAGTCAAAGTAGTTCCGATATTGGCTCCCATCACCATGGGTACAGCTTGTTCCAGCGTAAGATGTCCAGAAGCTACTACTGCCACAATGCTGGCAGTTACGGTGGAGCTGCTTTGAATAAGAGCAGTCATGAGTAATCCGATGAAAAGGCTCACAAAGGGGTTTCTGGTAGCCATAAGAATACCTTCCGCTACCGCACTGTTCAGGTGACTCATTGCCACAGTGAGCAAATCAATCGCGAAGATGAACAGCATAAGTGCCAAAAGCATCATTAGATAGCTTTTAGTCTTATTTACTTTATTTTTTTCCAGCTCTAAGCTCTCCATCTACCAGATTCAGAATTTATCCTGTTTACTAATTTTATCTCAGGATTAATGGCTTATAAAAGAGGGTGGAACTATCCGAGAATCCAAATTTTTGATAAAATATTTGGCAAAAGTTGAAATTTTTTTGCGAAAAACAAGGCGAAACTAACTTTTAGAAGTGGAATTGTATTTACTTAACAATTTGATAATATAGGGAGAAAGATATCTTCTTTAATTTTGCGGGACCGACCAAAAGCCAAATCATGGCCAACAAAAAAATAGACCAAAATATTAATCAGGATAAGCTTTCCAAAGGGGCTTACTCACTGTTTGATTTTACTAAAAAAGAGAAGCCTTTTTTGATCGTCATCTGTGTCCTGATTTCTATCGCAGGATTGATCACGCCATATACTTATGCTGCGATGTGGTTTGGCTTTGCGCTGGCGGCCTATTCTGCCATAGCAAATGATAGTATACAGACCATCGGTACTTTTATAGCTTCTAACCATAACAAAAAGTGGTATTGGCTATGGCTATTTATGGGGGTGATTTTTGTAGGGACAGTTACCTATAGCTGGTTTACCTTCAATGGTGACGTGAGCTATCAGCGCCTAAGTGTACCAGGACTGGACAAAGCACCAACGAGCTTTGTTTTCCTACAGCTTGCTTCACCAATTGTGCTCCTCATTATGACTAGGCTGAGAATGCCAGTTTCTACCACATTCCTCTTGTTAAATGTATTCACCTATAAAGCGGGCACTATCGTAAGTGTGATGTTCAAGAGCTTTGTAGGTTACCTTTTGGCTTTTTCTATCGCTATAGCGGTATGGTTTATACTTGAGCGATTTGTCAAGAACTACCTTAAGGGGAAACCTGCTCCTTATTGGATTTATTTGCAGTGGCTCACTTCAGGAACACTTTGGGCAGTATGGATCATGCAGGATGCTGCCAATATTGCGGTATTCCTTCCTAGACAATTGAGTGTACTAGAATTCATCGTCTATACAGGCTTTGTGTTTATTGGTTTAGGCTTCCTTTTCTATATGAAAGGAGACAAAATCCAAGGTATTGTTAATGAAAAAACCAATGTAACGGATGTACGTGCAGCAACCATAGTTGATTTTGTTTATGCAATTATTCTGTTCTACTTTAAGCTATATAGTAATGTGCCGATGAGCACTACTTGGGTGTTTATAGGCTTATTGGGTGGTAGAGAAATAGCGATTGCACTTGGAAAGCATGCCAAGGCTGAAAAGAGAAATGCGTGGCTATTCAGAGCGTTCAGACTGGCGAGAAGGGATGTCGTTAAGGCATTTATCGGTTTGGTAGTATCCTTGGTTCTTGCATTTATCATCAATGATGGCGTGAGAAACGAAATTATTGACTTTTTCTAAGCCATTTTGGAAATAGAACTTTACACCCACGAGTACTTTATGAATGAAGCCTTGAAGCAGGCTAAGAATGCTTTCGAAGAGGGGGAAATTCCTGTAGGTGCCGTGATTGTTTCAAAAAACAGAATCATCGCAAAAGCTTACAATCAAACGGAGAAGCTCAATGATGTAACTGCCCATGCAGAAATGCTTGCGATCACTTCTGCGGCAAATTACATGGGAGCAAAATATTTGAATGATTGTAGACTCTATGTGACGCTCGAGCCATGCGTAATGTGTGGCGGTGCACTTTTTTGGTCGCAAATAGGGGAAATCCATTATGGAGCAGCTGATCCCAGAAGAGGGTACTTGCAGAGCAATCCGGGTATTTTGCACCCAAAAACTAAAGTCTTTTCGGGAGTACTGGCCCAAGAATCTGAACAGCTTTTATTGGAATTTTTCAAAAAACTGAGAAAATAGAAGGAAATTGGATTCATAAGAACCTTTTTCAATCTGGCTTGGTTTGTAAGGCAGATTATTTGTATGATTTTTAATCAATCTTTTAACCTTAAAATTTAAATAAAATGGCTTTCGAACTTCCTTCTTTACCATATGCCACTACGGCTTTGGAACCGAGTATTGACGCAAAAACTATGGAAATCCACCATGGTAAGCATCACAATGGATATGTAACTAACCTTAACAACGCGATTGTAGGAACTGATCTTGAGGGCAAATCTTTAGAAGAATTGCTTCAAGTAGCAGGATCTAATACTGCTGTAAGAAATAACGGTGGTGGTCATTATAATCACAGCCTTTTCTGGAAAATCATGTCTCCAACAGGTGGCGGAGCTCCTACAGGCGATCTTGGAAATGCTATCAATGCTAAGTTTGGCAATTTTGATGCATTCAAAGAAGTTTTCAACAAAGCAGCAGCTACAAGATTCGGTTCTGGTTGGGCTTGGTTGATTTTGACTGCAGCAGGTACGCTTGAGGTGGTTTCTACTGCAAATCAGGACAATCCACTGATGGATGTGGCTGAGATCAAAGGAACTCCAATCATCGGACTTGATGTATGGGAGCATGCATACTACTTGAATTATCAGAATTTGCGCCCTAACTACATTGCAGCTTTCTGGAATGTGATCAATTGGGATCAGGCAAATGCGAACTACGCAGAAGCGTTGAAAAAATAAGCTTCATAAGAATATTTATAAGATCCTCGGACAGCCTGTCCGGGGATTTTTTTTGTTCAAAGCTGAAATTTTTCTGTACGATTCCGAGACAGTCATTTTTAAGTCGAATTTGAAAAGCAGCTCTTAGAGCTAATTTAGCCACTTTTCAAGCCTTGGCATTTCTTTTTCAATAGGTGGCACAGAACGACACACAAAGTACTATTGAAATGAAAACTACCAACCTACTATTTCTAACCCTTTTCACTTACCTATTTGGGGTAAGTAATTTAGCGGCCAAAGATGTCAGCCGGATTACCGGCAAAATCATCGACCAGAATGAACAATCCGTGTCTTATGCAAATGTGGCACTGATAGATGCTGTCAGCGGTAACCTTGTGGACGGAGCCGTATCTGATGAAAATGGAGTTTTTTTAATTGAATCTACGAAGACTGCCAAAGTCAAATTGGTGATCTCTTCTATAGGTTTCACCTCATTTGAATCCGAAGTATTTGCACTTGCCCCAGGATTGATCAAGGCGTTTGGAGCCGTTTCTGTACAGGATGAGATGACTGGATTAGACGAGGTAACAGTGAAATCTACTCGTCCAGAGATCATCATAGAAGCGGATAAGACCACAATCAATGTGGAGGGAACTGTGATGGCGGAAGGCTCAAATGCGCTAGACGTGATCGGCAGATCTCCAGGGATCTATGTTGATCAAGATGGAATAATCAATCTAAACGGTCGTACTGGTGCTACTGTGATGATCAACGATAGACTCACCTACATGAGTGCCACTGATCTTGCAAACTTCCTTCGTGCCATGCCTGCCGATAATATCAAGAGCATAGAAGTGATCAATAATCCATCTGCTCGATTTGATGCGGAAGGTTCTGCTGGGGTGATTAATATCAAACTGAAAAAGAATACTGTGGATGGGATGTTTGGTAATATTCAAGTAGGCTCCCTGTATAATGGACAATGGCTACCAAATACTGGAGTAGCGCTTAATGTGAAAAAAGGCAAGTGGAGTACCAATGCCAATTTGAATTACAATCACTATGGAAATTTCAATGACTTGGAGATTAATAGGAATTTCACCTTACCTGAAGGTGTCTCAAATTTTAATCAAGAGTCAAGGATTACTACTAGGAATAAAAACTTGTTTTTCAATGGCGCTGCCAATTATGAAATAAATGAGAATCAGAACATTGCTATAAATGTACAGGCTTCAGGCTCAAAGGATAAGAATGATAATGAGTCTTTGACTGATATTATTACTCCTGGAGTATCGGAAACTAGTTACTTGGATTCAAAGAATGATGCTGATGGAACTGGCCAAAGGATTTTTGCTAACCTTCATTACGATGCTAAGCTAGATACCATGGGTACCAAGATCAGCTCAGATATTGATTTTACAAGGATGAATTCTGATAGCGAATCTTTACTTACGAATATGCAATGGACTGGTGATAATACATCTGAGATAATGAATAGCAAGATTATGACCTTGAATGATATGTACTACAATATCTTCACAGCTAAGGTTGACTTTGTAAAACCTGTAGGAAAAGGAAATACGATAGAAACAGGAGTGAAAGGAAGTTGGGTGAAGTCTGATAATAACCTGGATTTGAGTAAATCTCAGGAAGAAGGACCTTTGTTGCCGGATCCTAGCAGCAATAGATTTATCTACAATGAAAATGTATTGGCAGCCTACGTTTCTTACAAAGGCAAATTCTCTGAAAAGTTAACGTATCAAGTAGGTCTAAGAGGCGAGCATTCAGATATCACTGGAAATTCTGTTACGCTGAATCAGGTGAATAATCAGAAGTATTTCAACCTTTTCCCAAGTGCTTTTATGCAGCATAAAATAAGTGACAATTATCAGATCGTCTATAATGTCAATCGTAGAATAACCAGACCGAATTATCGATTGCTGAATCCTTTTGTGTACTACATAGATCCGCTGACTACCGAAACGGGTAATCCTAATCTTAAACCTCAGTATTCCAACAACTTCGAAATGAACCATGTGGTGAAAGGTATGTACCAATTCACCCTTGGTTATAGTGAGACAGAGGATGCATTTATGCAGGTCTTTGTGCAAAATGAGGATGAGCGCACGACAACGACTTACACGGATAATTTTGACAAGACAAGAAATGCCAATTTCAGAGGAATTATTCCGGTAGATATCAAAGAGTGGTGGGCTACTTCAAATATGGTGCAGGTGAGTTATAATCGAAATAAATCTCAGATAGGAGATGATTATCTGGATAATTCAAATACTTCCTTTATGGTGCGTTCGCAGCATAATTTTACGTTGCCAATGGGCTTTAAAGCTGAGGTAATGGGGATTTACCTAGGTCCACAGATTTGGGGACAAGGGCAGATAGCAGGGTTTGGCTGGGTGGATGCTGGTGTGACCAAGTCGATAATGAAGGATAAAATCACACTCTCCGTTAATGGGACTGATATATTCCGAACTCAGGTGATTAAAGCTAAAATTGACTTTGCGGCTATTGACACCAATTTCAGACAGTATAGAAGTAATCAGGGCGTAAGGTTTACGCTGAAATATAACTTCTCCAAAGGAGAAAGCTTCCGAGTAAAAAGCAACTCGGGAAGTTCTGACGAACGAAATAGATTGGATTAAGCTAAGCGAAAGCGCTTCCTCACAGAATTCGAGGAAGCGCTTTTCTGTATTTTTTACTTGAAATGATACAAGAAGATCAAAACTCCTGTAAAAGCTGGCTTCTTTTGATCTTTGATTTCTAGTTTCACTGATACTTCAGCTTTCACTGTTCCTCGTAGGTTTGCTACACTTTTTAAGGTGGCGGCTAAGCGAACTTCGCTATCTACCAGCACAGGATTTGCAAATCTTAGAGATTCAATCCCGTAATTGATCATCATTTTCAGGTTCCTTACGTCGACGATTTGCTCCCAAAGATGCGGAACAATACTAAGTGTGAGATAGCCGTGGGCAATTGTATTTCCAAAGGCTCCTTCAGCCTTCGCGCGCTCAGGATCGGTGTGAATCCACTGGTGATCATGGGTAGCTTTGGCGAATATATTTATCTGTTCCTGTGTGATGTGGAAATATTCAGATGTACCTAGACTTTGTCCGTTGTGTTGTTCGAACTCTTCAAAACTACCAATGATGACAGGGGACATGCGTTAATTTTTTTGGTAAAAAACCAAATTAGGGAAGTTTTCTCGGGATTTACAAGTGGATTGGTAAGGCAGGAAGTGAATTATGATTTAAGGTGAAGTAGCAATTTTTACTAAAAATATATTTTAATATGACTTTAGTTTTACTAAAAAAACCTATATTTTGTACAAATTTATTTAACCTTTTAGCATGCTTATACTGTTTGTAGCTTCCTATTTATTCTTTGGTTTTCAGGCTCCAATTGATTCTCTTCCTAAAGGGGATACAGCCCCAATTTATTCCATACTTACAGAAAATCAGCGAATTGAAATTTCTGATTCCTATGAAGTCGTCCATAAAATCCAGCGAAATTTTACTATCCTTTCTTCTGAAGGATTAGCTCATGCGTTTACTTCAGTTTTTTACGACAAGCTAAATAAAATAGAAAGTATTGAGATAGAAATTACTGACCCTATAAGTGGAAAAATTATTGAGAAGGCTAAGGCAAAAGATATGACTGATGCGGCAATATATTCTAGCAGCAGTATTTTTGATGACAATCGACATAAATATTTTGAAGTAAAAAGTGGCAAATTCCCGGTTCAGGTTACGGTAAATATTGAGACAAAATCTTCTAGTAATTTCCAATTGAGGGACTGGGTACCAGTACACCGGTATAACCAAAAAGTGTCCAAGTCTTCGCTTACAGTAACATATCCTGAACATATTGGCTTGCGCTATAAAGCTATCAATTTGCTCGGTGAGAAGTCTGAAAATATAGTGGATAATAAACTTGAAGTGACTTGGGTGGAAACAAATTTGCCTGTTCAAACACCTGACCTAAAAAAGGAAGATGATCACAAGCTATTACTAGCCCCGGTCGGCTTTGCTATGGGTGATTACGTGGGTAAAATGGAAGATTGGTCTGGACTGGCTGCTTGGCAGTACAAACTTAATGAGGGACGAAGGATTCTTCCTGCCGATTTCGAAGTCAAACTAAAAGCAATGGTATCTGATGCGGAAACCGACTACGAAAAGATCCAAATCCTTTATGGATATCTACAGAAAAACTACCGCTATGTAAGCATACAGCTAGGCATCGGTGGGTGGCAAACTATGACAGCAACAGATGTAGTGAAATATGCTTATGGTGATTGTAAAGGGTTGACAAACCTGATGCAAGCTATGTTACATGCGGTCGGGATTTCTTCCAATTATACACTGGTTCAAGCAGGAAAAGATGCCGATGATATCGAAACTGATCTCCCTTCCAATCAATTCAATCATGTGATTTTGCAAGTGCCTATGGGAGATTCGGCTAGCCCAGTTTGGTTGGAATGCACTTCAAATTCTCTTCCAGCAGGCTTTCTAGGTGACTTTACGAAAAATAGGCATGTACTGGTGATAGATGGAGAAGGCGGCTATTTGACTAAAACTCCATCCTATAATTCCTTCGATTGGAATGCTATTCACAGTAAAAATGAAGTGAAAATTGACCTGGATGGAAATGCTACTATTTCTACGAAAATCAAAGTTGATGGCAACTTTGCGGAGGATATGTTAATGGTCAAAAATTATCTTGACACCCGGCAGCAGCGAGATTATTTCAATCGTAATTCCCCGGTAGCAGGATTAATTATCAACCAATATGAGCTAAGTGTAGATCATAAAGATTCCCTCTTGTTAGCTGATCTTAGCTATGAAGGGGTGATTCAGAAGTTTGTCCAAAACACGGCTAAGCGAATGATACTAAAACCATTCCTTGGGAAAATTACCGATGAAATGCTACTCAATAATTCTCTAAATCAAATTGACGAATATCAGATAGAGCTTCCTGAGGTGATGGAGTCTGAGAATTTGGCAGAAAACTTGGTCCTTGAAGAAGAGGGTGTAAAAGTGACTTTACATACTTCTTTGGAAGGAAAAAACCTAAGTGTAAAAAGGGAAATGAATCTTTCACTAAGTGAGGAAATGAGCGATGAATCTAAAACTGAACTCATCAAACGAATTAACGCCCTAGGATCTTCTAACTTTTATTTTATCAAAAACACAGCTGCACTTAGACATGATTAAATCTTCACTAACTCTTATTTTTCTACTCCTTTCTACGCTTACTTTTTCTCAATCTTATAAACTTGGAGAGTTTGAAGACAGCGAAATTTCATTAGCGGAAGTGTCCTATGAGCCAGATGCTCCTGCAGTGATATTAGTATCCCAAGGGAATTCCAGGTTCATATCAGGATTTTTAGAGACCAACCATTTTGTACGCTTAAAAATACTTTCCGAAGCAGGTAAAAGCCATGCAGATATTCGTATTCGGTATTACGCTGGGGATAATAACACGGAAAGTATCAACGGAGTCAAAGCTCAAACAACCAACTTTGTCAATGGTAAAGCAGAGACCGTAAAGGTTTCTAAAGATGGGATTTTTGATGTAGAACTTGATGGTGGATACAAGGAGATGCGGATTTCTTTTCCAAACGTCCAAGTAGGATCTATCATAGAATATCAATACAGGAAAACAGACAAAAATCTCACGTTTATTGATGGATGGACATTCCAAAACAAATTACCTACTCTTTACAGCCAGTACGGAATTACGATGATTCCATCGTTAGAATATAAGATGTTGGGTCAAGGCCAGAACTATTCAGCAGGTGTAGAAAAATCCAATGACTATAATAATTATGGTTGGGTTTTGAGAGATCTACGATCGCTCAAAGAAGAGCCTTATATGAAGAATTATCGTGACTACGTTGATCGTATAGAATTTCAGTTAGCTCGATACGAAGTGAGAGGTGATTATGGACCAAAATGGGAGTTTGTACTAAATACGTGGGAAGTTCTTGGCGATGAAGTAATCTCCATGTATTCCCAAAAGGGTTTTTATAGAAGTAACCCCATTGAGAAAGAATTTCTTGACGTTGATTTGAAAGGGACAACGCAGCTAGAAACTGCTCAAAAAGCATATTATTTTTTGAGAAATAATTTTAGAGTTGAAGGAGAGGATTGGATATATCCGGAGCAAAATCTTAATCAGCTTCTGAAATCAAAGGTAGGCAGCCCGGTTGAGCTTATGTTGACACTGATGGGTGTATTAAAATCTGAAGGAATTACCTGTGAGCCTGTTTTGATCGGTAGTAAGGGATATGGACGAAGTGATGTAGTGCCTTTTCCATTTCTTAATCAGTTTGATGAAATATTATTGCTTACTGAACTAGACGGGAAGCAGCAATTTCTGGATTTATCTCAAGCTGATGCTCCATTTGGTTACGTAGACCTAGATAAGCACGTAAGTGGAGGTCTGTATCTTCAAAAGCAACAGAGTAAACTAGTGCCTATTTCTATACAGCATAATTCCAATTCGGCTTATTTTGGTCAGGTTAAAATGAATGAAGAAGGTCAACTAGTAATGTCGAATTCTCACAGAAATTACAGCTATAGAGGTCTCAAGACGGCTCAGCAAATAGAAGGAATTCAAAAAAGAAATGAAAGCTTAGAGAAGTTGTTTGATGAAGAAGAAGGAGTGGTTTTTGAGAATTTCAAGGTCAATAATACTCTGGAAGAAAAGGATGTGGTAACGATAAATTTTGATATGAAATTTGCTGAAACTTTAGACAAAGAGATGATACTATTTAGCCCTCTTAAGTTTTCTTCATTTGCGGAAAATCCTTTTACCCAAGAGTATAGAATGTTTCCTGTGGATTTTGGATATGCATTCACAGAAACCTACAACACTGTAGTGACCGTGCCCGAAGGATATGAAATTGAAGATTACCCATTGGAAGGTGGTTATACCATTAATGGGGAATATGTGGTGTTTTTGTACACAACCTCGATAATCGAAAATAGCCTTAAAATATCAGCAAAGTTTATAGTGAAGACGCCTCTTATTCCAGCAAGTGAATATGAAAACCTCAAGTATTTCATGGAGAGCGTTGCTTCGAAACTTTCTGAACCGGTAATCTTAAAAAAGAAGACTAGTCTATGATGAAACTGTTTTCTTGGAGGATTTCTATTCTCTGTTTTCAGATCTTATTTATTCCCGTTTTGTGCCATGCACAGGTGGTTTTTGGTGAGTATTCTGAAGAAGAGCTGGCACTGGAAACAGTTTCGTTTGAGCCAGAAGCCAAAATAGTAGCATTGTATGAAGGTGGAGTTTCGAACCCAATAGTTGATGCTCAGCCAGGAAGAGTGAGTGTATTGGGAATCGCTACCCAGTACCATTATCGGTACAAAATTCTCCACGATAATGTGTTGAACTTTGGAGATATAAGAATTCCTTTTACGCGTGGAGGAGATTTAAATCTTGAGCAGATACTGGAAATACATGCCCAGGTAAGTTATTTGGAAAATGGTCAACGAGAGGTAAGGGTTCTCTCGGATGAAGACATCAAATTGGTGAACCTGGATGATGGTTCGGCAGAATACCGTCTTATTTTTCCCAATGCGAAAAAAGGCTCAATCTTGGAATGGAAATATGTCAAATTGGATCGGGTGTATTATTCGCTGGAAGGTTGGGCATTTCAAGGTACAGTTCCCAAACTGAAAACGATGTTTTCTCTTCTGGTACCTAGTTTTCTTAAATACCAACTTGTGGTACAAGGAGCTCAGGTGCGTAAAGCGATGCAGGTTTCAGATGAGAGAGATACTTTTATTTGGGAGCTGGACAGTGTTCGATCCTTTCAGACAGAGCCATATATTCTTAATCCTTTAGACTATCTGGATCGTGTGGAGGGTTTTTTGTCCACGGATCTTACGCAGCAAAATTCGATTGTCTATTCTACATGGGAAGAGTTGGGTACGCAGATACAGTCGATGAAGGCTTTTGGGTCCTATTTCAAAAAGAATTCATTCAAAAAGATAAACATCGAAGATGATTTGACGGGTGCTACGCAGCTTGAGACTGCCAAGAATATTTATGCATTTGTCTCAAACCAATTTGAATTGATGCCAACAGTTTACCCTCTTCCAACACAGGATTTTAATTCACTTTTGAAGTCAAAAAAGGGAAATCACCTGGATATCAATTTATTGCTGCTAGTTGTTCTTCAGCAATACGGGGTAAATGCCAATCTGGTAATGATCAACCAAAAGGGTGAGAACAGGACTAATCTAATACCTAGCCCATATCTGGATCAGTTTTCCTCATCCTTAGTTAGAGTGGTGATTGAAGGTAAGTTATTTTGGCTAGACGGAACAGCGAAGGATATTCCCTTTGGATTGATCTCTCCGAATAAATTAATGCCTAAGGGATTCATGATCGATGGTGCAAATTCTAGTTTGATTCCTATTAGCCTGGCTCATACTTCCGGTTTTGAAATAGAGATTGAGCTCGGAAAGGATTCGGTAAATAACCTAGTCTATCAAAATTCCGCGAAGATCTTTGGCCTAAGTGTTCAAAGTTTGAAAGATATACAGCTTAATCAAGAGCAAGAAGTAGATGAGGAATACAGCGCTTACGACGTAACGTTTGAGGATAGTTTCCTTGAAAAAGAAGTTGTGCAGTCTAGCTACAAATTGCAGATTAAGGAGTCCAATGATGAGCTTATGGTGTTAACTCCATTCGAGCAATCGATATTCTTTGACAACCTCTTCATAGCCGAGACAAGAAAATATGCGGTTGAATTCGAGTATGGATTTTCGGAGCGTATTAGTTTCCGGTTGGATATTCCCGAAGGCTATGAGCTGGATGAGTATCCAGAATCGAAATCAATTTCAATGGGTTCGAATGAATTGGAATTCACTTTTCAAGTCACTGATAATGATAGAGTTCTTACTTTTGAAAGTAAGATTTTAGTCAATCAATCTGAAATTCCAGTTTCCAAATACAAGGATCTCAGGAGATTCGCAATAGTCGTTTCTGAGCAGTTGAATTCGCCTATCGTGCTAAAAAAAGTACATTAAACTTTGAGGTGGCTAGGTAAATCATTGGATAACTTTGATAATTTCGATGCCAAATACTCCAGCACATGACAGCATACTTACATGGATTTATTCCTGAAGAGCAACAGCGACTGATGGATCAGGCAGGAGTGCTGGGTTCTCTTATTTATCCACGTATTGATTTTGCAGGATGCAAGAAGCTTCTTGAAGTAGGTTCTGGTGTGGGCGCACAGACGGAGACTTTGCTAAGACTATTTCCCGATCTGGAGATTACCTGTGTAGATTATTCACAAAGTCAACTCGATCGGGCAAAGCAGGAGTTGGATTTTGCAGGTGATCGAGTGAAATTTGTCTGTCAGGACGCGAAGGAGCTTGTTTTAGACGAGAAATACGATTCGGTATTCATTTGCTGGGCTTTGGAGCATATCCCCAATTCTCATCTAGTTTTGGAAGCTGTTAAGCCTTATCTATTTCCAAATGCGAAACTTTGGTTTACCGAGGTTTTCAATTCCAGTTTTTACTTCAATCCTCCGCTGGCAGGATTGTCTAAATATTATCTCGCTTACAATGAGTTTCAGCGATCCCTAGGTGGGAATCCTGATATTGGCGCTAACCTAGGTAATCTGCTAATGCGTGCCGGCTATGCCCAAATTGAATTGTTTCATGGAGGGTTTCATTTGGATCAGCGAAACTCTGAGGAGCTTAGGAAGATCACTCAGTATTGGAAGGGTTTGATGAAAAGCGCCGGGGTAGGTATGATCACTGCCGGTTTGATTACTGAAGTTGACTTGTTGGCTATGGAAAAAGACCTGGATTTAATTGCAGAGGATGATAATGCCGTTTTTTTCTATCATTTTGTACAGATAAGTGCTACAGTTTAATTTATAATTATGAAGCTTATTAAGAGGGTATGGCGGTTGATCTGGAAAACGACGATGTGGTTTTTGATTATTTCAGTTGGGTTGACAGTGGTCTATCGCTTCGTGCCTGTGCCGATTACTCCCTTGATGGTAATTCGTGTTTTTGAGCAAACATTTGATTCAGAGAAGGAAGTTCGACTTTACAAGGACTGGGTGCCTATGAGTGAGATTTCAAAGAACGCTCCTCAGGCAGTTTATGCTGCAGAAGACCAGAAATTCATGGATCACGATGGTTTTGACATCGAAGCGATGCAAAAAGCCTGGGAAAATAATAAAAAAGGTAAGCGGGTAAAAGGAGCAAGTACCATTACGCAGCAGACTGTTAAGAATGTCTTTTTGTGGCCATCTAGAAGTTATATAAGAAAAGGTTTTGAGGCTTACTTCACTGTTTTGGTTGAGTTAATTTGGCCGAAAGAACGTATCATGGAAGTTTATCTGAATGTGATTGAAATGGGTGATGGTATTTATGGAATTGAAGCGGCTTCACAGGCTTATTTCAATAAGCCCGCCTCCAAACTCAATCGTAATCAAGCAGCCGCCATTGCAGCCGTTTTGCCGAATCCAAGGCGATGGTCGCCTGCTAAACCGACCTCCTATATCAAGGGTCGTCAGAGTTGGATTCTCAGACAGATGAACAATCTGGCTCCTCTTGAGATGGGAATTTAGCGTTGGATTTGTTCGGTTAAAATTGCATTATTCGGTGGTAAAGTTGGGGGAAAATTAAAAACACAGTGTTTGGTGATAATGTGTAACGCTTTTTTGATGCTTAAAAATTCGCTCACAAAATATTCTATTAGAATCGGGCGATATCGGGCACTTTTGTGTACGAGGTAGCATGGGTATTTTGAGTATGCACTAGCCTAGTAAATCGTCGTTTGGAGCGTCCATTTGAGGTTTAAAAAATGCAAGTGTTTTTTATCCACATTTTCGATAATTTATCCACATTCTCTAATATTGATAATCTAACTATCAATAAATCAAATGTTTATATGCCTTTTTCTAAAGGTAATTTTGTGGATAAAGAAGGCTAACTTTAAAAATTTGGTTAAAAACAGTGTGTAAAAAAGTGGATAAATTTCTTCTCCAAATATTATTCTTAAATCGATTAATCTTGCTTCTGTTTGATGAGACGTTTTCGGTAGGCATTGAAGATTCTGGACTTAGAAACAAAACCTAAATATTTGCCTTCTTCGATTACAGGGAGGTTCCAAGCTCCTGACAGCTCAAATTTCTCCATTGCTTTTTGCATATTCTCAGTTGCTAATAGGATTTCTGGGGGACTGTGCATCAGCTCCTTTATGAGTATTACTTCCTGCTTTTCTCGATCAAACATTATGTCTCGGATATCATCCAAGGTGACTATTCCTCGAAGAGCTTTATGCTCATCTACCACAGGGAAAATATTTCGTTTGGATATTTTCACTAGACTGATCAAATCTTTCAGTTTTGAATCTGGATGTATAGGGAGCAAATCACGTTCGATTACATTGGTAATGGTGATGAGTTCCAGTAGTTCCTGATCCTTTGATTCGGGGAGATGCCTGCCTTTTTCCTTCAGCTGTATCATATAGATACTATCTTTCTGATAGGCGGTTTTAGTTACATACGAAATCGCAGATACAAACATCAACGGAATAAACAGCTCGTAACCACCAGTGATTTCTGCTATTAAGAATATGGCGGATAGTGGCGCGTGCTGGGCGCCTGCCATTACTCCGCACATGGCCACTAATGTAAAATGAGCCAGTGGTAGAGGAATAGTGAAATTAAATAGATTGCTAGAATAGGCGAATAAAAATCCCAAAATGCCACCCACATACAGAGATGGTGCGAAAATACCGCCACTACCACCGGCACCAAGGGTAACGGCTGCAGCTATAGGTTTAACCAAAATTATAAACGCCAGAAAAATAATGATCAAATAAGGATTCTCAATTAATGAGAAGAATGGACTTTTCTCAAGTAATTGACTGGAGTTTCCTTCTATCAATGTATTTAGCGTGTCATAGCCCTCGCCATAAATCGGTGGCAGAAAGAACACCATGATTCCCAATATAGCGCCACCATAAAGAATGCGTAGTACTTGACTATCCAGGCTCTCCATAAGTGATTCTGTTTTTCTCACTGCTTGGCTGAAATAGAGAGAAACTAAACCACATGCAATTCCTAAAAGCAAGTAATAAGGCATGTGTGAAGCTTGAAAGTTCTCCGTCAATTTGAAATTGAAAACCGAGTCTTTTCCAATAAGAATCATGGAAGTCAAGGAACCTGTCACACTTGCTATCAATAGAGGAATAAAGCTCGCTGTGCTTATTTCCATCATGATTACCTCAATAGCGAAAATCACTCCGCCGATAGGTGCACCGAAAATTGATGATATCGCTGCTGCTGCACCACAACCTATCAGTAGGGTCCGCTTTTTTGCATTTAGATGCACCAAAGAGCCTACATTGGAACCGATGGCTGAGCCTGTTACCAGCATCGGAGCTTCTAGACCTACTGATCCACCGAAACCAACAGTAATAGCCGAAGTAAAAACACGACTATAGGTCTTTACCCGTTTGATGATACTCTGTTTTTTGGAAATCGTAAAAAGAATATCAGGAACACCGTGCCCACCGACGTCTTTGAAGATGAATTTACCAATAAGATACGCTGCCGAAATACCGATAAGCGGGTATAAGATGTATAGAAAATTGGCGTATTCCTTATAAAAATCCTCTGTAAGAAAATGCTGTATGGCATGCACACCTTGTTTCAGAATTACAGCTGCCAGGCCAGAAAAAACCCCTATTATCCCACTGAGAATAAGGATAAAGGTTTGGTTGCTCATGTGTCTGAGCCTCCATATCAAGAGCTTGGTGATAAAGTCTGTTTTAGGCAAAATATCGCGTAAGTAGCGTGCTTTAGATTATAAGGTAAATAAGATGTGGGTAAATGAAAAGAGTATCGCCTACTCTTTAGGCAATTGTGAATCCAGCGCTAAGGTACACTTCAAGATAAGATTGACCGCATTGATATAAAATCGCTGATCAATATTCTCAAAAGAATCACTTGGCTTATGGTAATCGGGGTGATCCTCTACGCCGAAATAGATGTGTGGAACTTGTACATCAAAGAATGCTCCATGATCTGAAGAATTAGTCCAGTTATCTCTGCCAGTGTTTGGTTCATCATGACCGAAAAGTAATTTTGGAGTGGATCCTGCTGCTGCTGTTTCCAGAATTGACTTTAAACTTGGATTGTAATAGGTGCCCGAAGCGTACAACTCACCTTTTTCATTTCTTGAAATCATGTCCATATTGATATTCAATACGATTTGCTCCATAGGAAATGGAAAGTCTTTTACAAGGGCTTTTGCGCCTTGTAAGCCCATTTCTTCACCATCCAATGCTGCAAAAATCATAGAATGCTGAGGCCTGTTTTCTTTGAAATATTTAGCCAATTCAATCATAGCGGCTGTTCCAGAGGCGTTGTCATCCGCACCGTTGTAAATAGAATCGCCTTCTGTATTTGGTCTGCCGACACCGACGTGATCATAATGTGCCGTAACCACTATCAATTTCTGTGATGAGCTTCCTGCTATAAATCCAACAATGTTTACAGAGTTTTCATAAGGCTTATTTTCTCTTCTATTTTCAAAGTCAAATTTCTGCTGGTAATCGGGATACTGAGTTTCCAGCCCGATGCTTTTGAACTGTTCTAAAATGAAAGCTCGTGCTTGTGAATTTCCTTCACTGCCTGTTTTTCTACCTTTAAGTTCATCAGATGACAAAAACTTAATGTTTTCAAGGAGGCTTTTGCTTGCAATACTTTGCCCGTTTGTCTGAAAAAAAACTAGAAATAATAAACAACTTAGTGTGCTTTTGATTGAGAGTTGCATCAAGGAAAGTATTTTGCGTTATGTATATTGGTAAAATTAATAAGCTTAGCGGATCACACCTCTGAATTCATGAAATATAATATCCTTCTTATTCTTATTTTTTTAATAAACTTTCAGTTGGTTTTGGCACAAGGTAGCTTGCCTCAGTCTTTTTTTGACGGGAAATCTATCGTTTTTATCTCAACCGATCCGGGAGCTAGGCCAGTTATGACTTGGGCAGAAGTAGCAGATAGCGTTCATCATTCATTGGTTCAAGCAGGGGCGGATCCTGTTGCATATTTTGAATTGGAGAAAGTTGCTCTTTCCGAAGCTGTTCAGGCAGACTATGCTAAAAGCTTTCAAAATCGACTTGTTAAAAATGTTATTCTCGTAACACGTCAGAAAAATCAAATGAGTATTCATGTTGCTCCATTTTCAGGAGATGGCAAAATTATTCCTACTACCGCCTTGTTTGGAGTAAGTGCTGCAGATATAGGCACTGTTACTAGCCAGTTTGCATTAATAGGTCAGATCCAGCCCTCACGAAATCTACTTGTGTTGGATGTGCCAGAGTTCCTAAGTATCAACAGCACTGAGACTTCGTCTAGTCAGAAGTTTTTGGCAGCGAATCCACTTAACCTAGATGTTTTCAAATTGGGTATTACCATTGAAGGCTCATCAGCTGAGACTGGCTTGCTGAGCTATTTTAGGTACGATATGTATGGAAAGTCTCAAGAAACGATTTTAGCGGAGCAGGCGGCCCAGAAAACAGGAATTGAGCAAGTATTGAAGCAACAATATCCTTATGAGATAGAATGGCTTACTGAGGCAAAGACTGAGCAACAGTTAATTCGCGACAGAGTACAATTTCTTTTAGTAAAAGTGGAGGGCAGAGAAGCTGATTTGATGAAAAGTATGGGGCTGGAGCCAAAGACAGATCCATCGGCTTCGCGAATTGTGGTAAAATATTATATCAAACTATTAGTGCGTGACGAACTCTATATAGGCCCTGAATGGGATGCTGATCCAGATTGGAGAGTTGCATTGAATAATTTCTTGAAGAACTTAAAAAAATAGACCTCTCGGATGAGAGGTCTATAGCTACTTAATGATAGGGGTGATTTAAGCAACTTCTACTACTGTCGATTTCTAAAGGCCATTGTAATATTCTTAGCCTTTTGGACAAATCAAAGTTTTAAATTTCAATTATTCAATGATAATCAATTTTTTTTCGAATAAAAGGCACTTAAGTAAAAAAATTGCAAAAATCAGCTCCTTTAAAATAACTCTTCATTCAAAAATGGAATCAAAGCGAGTATAATAGCTTGATTATAATAGGTTTGTCTGGTTATTGCCCCGTGAGTAAGAATTCCTACAGAACCACCACTTTGCTTAGAGTTTTCCTGAGAAAAAAATTGATCATCAGCTGCACCAAGCTCCATTCCTGAGTGAATTAATTTAGCAATGGCTTCAGGGAGGTAAAATGTCCCTGTTTTCGCTTTGCCTTGGAGGCCCGATTTATTTTCTATGAAAATCCATGCAAAGGCATACATCCCGCGGACGTCTTCTCCTATACCTCCTTCTATTCCTACCCAATAATCTGCTTCAGGGAAGGATTTTTTGGCATTGATTACCCGATTTCTGGCACCTAGGTAAGTCTCTTCGTCACCTTTTGGTTGATCAGAAACTTGTGAAGCGGCTGTGATTCCGTTGACGACAAATCCTTTGTGGAATGCTTCTGTAAATGCCGACTCACTACAGGCGACTTTTACAGGGTTTTTACTGCCAACAATTATTAATGGCTTTTCTGAAGCATGAAAATTTTCTCTTTTTGGGAAATTCATAGAATAAAAAAACCTAGGGGATACCTAGGCCATGTTTGTGAAAATTTGGTTTACGTCTTCGTCTTCTTCCATTTTTTCGATCATCTTGTTGATAATCTCTTCCTGCTCTTCATCGAGCTCAGTAAGTGTAGATGGGAAGCGCTGAAAATCTGCGCTGATTACGTCAATATGTTTTTCTTCAAGTACTTTTTGCATGGTGCCGAAATCCTCAAATTCAGTATAAACGAAGATCTCACCTTCATTCTCGTCGATATCAACTAAGCCGAAATCAATTAATTCAAATTCCAGTTCTTCCAAATCAAATTCACCTTTTGCGAAGCGGAATACGGCTTTTCGATCAAACATAAAGACAACTGAACCAGATGTGCCCAAAGAGCCTCCAGCTTTAGAGAAGTAGCTTCGCACATTTGCTACGGTTCTATTGATGTTATCTGTAGACGTTTCGATCACTACGGCGATCCCAAAGGGGCCATAGCCTTCGTAAACTACTTCTTCGTAATCTTTCTCGTCTTTATTTGACGCGCGTTTGATCGCTGCTTCGATTCTATCCTTAGGCATCTGAGCACCTTTGGCATTCTGTATTATTGTACGAAGTCTGGGATTAGATGCGGGGTCGGGACCTGCCGATTTTACCGCCATTACGATTTCTTTTCCTAGACGCGTAAAAACCTTGGACATTTTGTCCCAACGCTTGAATTTTCTCTCTTTTCTGAATTCAAATGCTCTTCCCATGATTATTAATATTAGGGTGGTAAAATTAGCAATTCTTTTGGTTTGGCTAGAATTAGAACTATTCTATGTCTAGATTTTGTTGGAAAGTATGCCATTTTTATAGTGACATTTTTCTAAATCAACTCGACTAAAAAACATTTCAAACATGTCGGAATTTCTCTCAACTCCACTTCCAAATATTCCTAAATCTGATTTACCAAAAGTAGTCATTGTAGGCGCTGGATTTGGAGGGTTAAAGCTTGCTATGAAGTTGATGAATAAACAATTTCAGGTGATTTTGCTCGACAAGCATAACTATCATCAGTTCCAGCCACTTTTTTATCAAGTTGCCACTGCTGGACTGGAACCGAGTGCTATTTCATTTCCACTTCGAAAGATTTTTCACGGATCGAAAAATGTGACTTTCCGAATGGCTCAAGTTGATCACTTTGATCCGAAAATCAAGCGCCTCTTTACAGATATGGGCTATATCGATTACAGTTATCTAATAATGGCGATGGGTGCTGACACTAATTACTTTGGAAATAAAAACATAGAAGATTCTGCTTCTCCGATGAAAACGGTATCTGAGGCCCTATATATCCGTAATAAGATAATTTCGAATTACGAACGAGCTATTAATATTGAGAAAGCGGAAGATCGTAAATCTCTCATGAATGTAGTAATAGTGGGTGGAGGCCCTACAGGAGTAGAGTTAGCTGGTGCCATGGCAGATTTGAGAAATAATGTACTCCCCAAGGATTATCCGGAACTCAATTTTCACAATATGAAGATTGTACTCATAGAGGCAGGGCCGGAATTGCTCGGTGCCATGTCCAAAGAGTCTAAAGAGAGTGCGTTGAAATATCTTCTGAACCTAGGAGTAGAAGTGATGCTGGATACCATGGTAAAAAATTACGATGGAAATGAAGTACTACTGGCAGACAATGAACCTATTCAAACCCAGACCTTGCTTTGGGCAGCTGGCATTAAACCAAATAGAATAGGAGGGTTGCAGGCTGACAATTATGCTCCAAATGGAAGAATTTTCGTCGACGACTTTTCAGAAATAAAAGGATGCCAAGGAGTATATGCACTTGGTGATATCAGTTTGATGGCTCAGGAGGAATATCCTAAAGGCCATCCTCAAGTTGCTCAAGTGGCAATTCAACAGGCAGTTTGTCTTGCTCACAATCTTCACAAAATAGAAGAAGGTAAGGAGAAGAAGGTTTTTACATATAAAGATTTAGGGTCTATGGCAACTGTGGGAAGAAAGCTTGCAGTGGTTGATTTACCATTCATTAAGTTTCAGGGGATACTGGCTTGGTTTACTTGGCTATTTGTTCACTTGATGGCTATTCTTGGGGTGAAAAATAAGGTGTTCATATTCCTAGATTGGTCGTGGAACTACCTGAGTTTTGATCCTAGCCTAAGGTTGCTGATTAAGCCGAAGGCTGTAAGGCCAAGCGAACGGAAAGAACTGACCGAGGAGAGATAGGTTATTTAGATTTGTTAACAAAAAGTCTTTTAGATCAGATTAAACTGATATGCCAATGCGTGGTCTAATTCATGTAACTAAAAAACAGAACACATGAAAAAATGGATTTTCGCTACGGGTTTGATGGTAATGGTCAGCCTGAGCACATTTGCACAAAGAAATGGAGGAGAAAGACCAAGTGCGGAGGAGAAAGCTAATAGAAATACTGAACGCATGGTGGAGGAGCTTAAGCTAACTGATGCTCAGAAAAAGCAAATCTTAGCTATCAATTTGGAATATGCTAAGAAGAATGAGGCTGAGATGGCTGAAAGAAAAGTTGAAATGGAAGCCCGAAAAACTGAAATGGATGCGAAGAGAGTTGAATTGAAAGAGCAGGATGCTAAAATTCAGGCCGTTTTGACTGAGGAGCAAAGAGCAAAGTGGACTGAAATCAAAGGGGAAAGAATGGATGATCGCCGCAGAGGTCGACCAAATGCACAGATCGAATCTGATCCTCGAAGAGGGAAAAGAGGCGGTAATTAATTCACTATGTACCGTATAGCAAAAGAAGCCATCCTGAGTAATCGGGATGGCTTCTTGTTTTATTATAGCAAAACTTTTTAGTCTATATCTGAAATGTGCTCTTCTACCTGGAAGAATGATTCGTCTTTTTGAGGTAGGGTAGATTCTCCCATTAGGAACTCATCCACCTTTACTGCGGCTTCACGGCCTTCTGAAATAGCCCATACAACCAAAGATTGACCACGGCGCATATCTCCTGCTAGGAATACCTTTGAATTAGTGCTTTGGTAATTTTTAGACTTTGGAAGTGTGTTCTCCATCGTGTCTGCACCAAATGCTTCTAGCAATCCATTTTGAGCAGGACCAGTATATCCGATAGCCAAGAATGCCAAGTCACAAGGGACTGTTCGTTCTGTGCCAGGGATTTCTTCGAAGACCATACGTCCATCTTTGTGCACCCATTCTAGATCAACTAGACTTAAGCCCGTCACTTGACCTTCGGCATTAACCGTGAACTCCTTTGTAAGAACCGAAAATACTCGCTCAGCACCTTCGTCATGAGAACTCGAAGTTCTCAAAGTCATAGGCCATTCTGGCCAAGGGTTAAGCGTATTTCTTTGCTGTGGAGGTTTCGGTAAAAGCTCTAGTTGTGTGATGGATGCCGCTCCATGTCGATTGGATGTACCAATACAATCACTTCCTGTATCACCACCGCCAATTACAATCACATGCTTTCCTTTGGCTGAGATTGGATTTTCTTCGATCTCGCCAGACACAACTTTATTTTGCTGACCAAGAAATTCCATCGCAAAATGAACACCTGTGGCATTCGATCCTTTGATATTTAATCCCCTAGGTTGTCCAGCTCCAGTAGAAAGTACTACAGCATCGAAGTTTTTTAGGATATTTTCTGCCTTGATATTGAAACCAATTTCTGTATTGCAGGTGAAAATTACTCCTTCTTGTTTCATGAAATCGACACGGCGATCAATTACCCATTTTTCAAGCTTGAAATCCGGGATACCAAATCGAAGTAATCCTCCAGGCTTGGAATCTTTTTCGAAAAGCGTCACCTCATGACCAGCTTGATTTAGCTGATCAGCCGCAGCAAGTCCTGCAGGGCCTGAGCCAATTACGGCTACTGACTTTCCAGTTCTTGTTTTTGGAGGATTCGCTTTGATCAGGCCTAGTTCATAGGCTTTTTCAGCTATATTTTTCTCGATTAATTCGATTGCAACTGGGTCTTTATTAATTCCCAATACACAGCTAGCTTCGCATGGAGCAGGACAAATTCTCCCAGTAAACTCAGGGAAATTGTTTGTGCTCCTTAATATATTGATCGCTTGCTCCCATTCGTTTTTGTAAACCGCATCGTTGAAATCCGGAATTACATTGCCCAATGGACAGCCATTGTGACAAAACGGTACACCGCAATCCATGCATCGAGCTGCCTGATTATTTAATTTTTCGCCTGCAAAAGGCTCATATATTTCCTTGTAGTCACCTATTCTAGCTTTCGCGTCACGGGTAACCGGGGTTTCTCTTTTGAATTGAATAAATCCTTCTTTCGCTCCCATTTTACGCCAATGATTTTGATTGTTCTAATGCTCTTTTCTCTAAAACTGCCTTATAATCTCTTGGAATTACCTTGATGAATTTCTCTTTGGTTTTATCCCAATCATCAAGGAATTTGGTTCCTAGACCTGATCTAGTCAGTTTTACATGTCTTTTGATGAATGTTTTGATCGTGTTGAAATCCTCATCCTCCAGATTATCTATATCTACCAGTTCTGGGTTGATTTCAGTAATGTAGTCTTTAAGAATATAAGCAATTCCACCGCTCATTCCAGCAGCAAAGTTTCTACCTATTTCTCCAAGATTTACTACTAATCCACCAGTCATGTATTCACAACCATGATCTCCAATTCCTTCTACTACTGTCTGTACACCAGAGTTTCTAACGCAGAATCTCTCGCCACCTTTTCCGTTGATGTATGCTTCACCGGACGTTGCTCCGTAGAACGCTACGTTACCAATGATGATGTTTTCTTCTGGAACAAATTTGGCATTTCTACTAGGGTAGATGATCAATTTTCCTCCTGAAAGTCCTTTTCCGAAGTAATCATTTGCCTCCCCTTCTAGTTCGAAATTGACTCCTTTGGTAAGGAATCCTCCAAAAGTCTGACCAGCAGAACCTGTGAACTTGAAGTTGATCGTATCCTCAGGCAATCCAGGGCTACCATATATTTTGGAGATTTCGTTGGAAAGCATTGCTCCTACAGATCTGTCAGTATTCTTGATAGAGAAGCTACCTGAAGAAGCCAAAGCTTGTTCAAGTGAAGGAAGCGCAGCCTTTATTAACTGCCGATCCAATACTCTCTTCAGTTCAAATTCTTGATCGATTTGCTTGTGAATACCTACGTGATCTGGAACTTCCACTTTGTGGAAAATCGGACTTAAGTCCACTTTATCCCACTTCCAGTGATTCAAGTGACCAGTAGATTGAAGGACGTTGCTTTGTCCTACCATTTCATTCACGGTGCGGAAGCCAAGCGAGGCCATGATCTCTCTAAGATCTTGAACAAGGAATTGGAAGAAATTCACTACGTGATCAGGATCACCGGTAAATAGCTTTCTTAAGTCTGGATTTTGTGTTGCAATACCTACTGGACAAGTGTTCAGATGGCATTTTCTCATCATAATACATCCTTCTACTACTAAAGCAGCAGTGGAAATCCCCCATTCTTCAGCTCCCAAAAGTGTCGCAATTGCAAGGTCGCGACCAGTTCTAAGCTGACCATCGGTTTGCAATACTACTCGGCTACGGAGGTTGTTTTTTACCAAAGTCTGATGAGCTTCAGAAAGCCCAAGTTCCCATGGTAAGCCAGCATGTCGAATAGAACTCAACGGTGATGCTCCTGTACCACCATCAGCGCCTGAGATCAGGATCACATCAGCCATAGCTTTTGCCACACCTGCTGCAACTGTTCCTACTCCAGCTTGAGAAACTAGTTTAACGTTGATTCTTGCTTTTCTATTCGCATTCTTTAGATCATAGATCAGCTGAGCTAGATCTTCAATGGAATAAATATCGTGGTGTGGTGGAGGTGAGATCAATCCTACTCCAGGAGTAGAATGTCTTACTCTACCTATCCAATCATCTACTTTATGTCCAGGAAGCTGACCGCCTTCTCCAGGCTTAGCTCCTTGAGCCATCTTTATTTGAAGTTCGGCAGCATTCGTCAGGTAATTACTCGTAACGCCGAATCTACCAGAAGCTACTTGCTTGATAGCTGAGCGCTCCCAGTCTCCATTTTCTTTTTTGGCAAATCGAATTTCATCTTCTCCTCCTTCTCCAGAGTTACTTTTAGCACCCATTCTATTCATGGCTATCGCCAAAGTAGAGTGAGCTTCGTGAGAAATCGAACCAAAAGACATGGCGCCAGTAGCAAATCTCCGCATGATGGAAGATGCTGGCTCTACTTCGTCTATTGGTACAGAAATACGGTTTTTGAACTCGAATAAGCCTCGTAACGTCAAGGCATCTTTGCTTTGCTCGTTGATTTTGGATGCAAATTTCTTATACATCCCGTAATCATTTAAGCGAGTCGATTTCTGAAGCAAATGGATTGTTTCAGGATTAAACAAGTGTTTTTCACCTCTTCTTTTCCACTGATACACTCCACCTTGCTCTAGTATCGGCGATTCTGTCTCGTAAGCTGCTCTATGACGAATCAATACTTCCTCAGCTAATTCATTAAATGAAATTCCGCTGATTCTAGAGATTGTGCCTTTGAAACATCTGTCAATTACATCTGGTCCTAAACCTAAAGCTTCGAAGATTTGCGCACTTTGATAAGACTGAAGTGTACTGATTCCCATTTTAGAAAGTACTTTAAGCAGTCCTTTTCCTATCGCAGATTGATAGTTTGAGAATAGTTTCTTCTGACTTTTTGGGTTTGGAAGTTCACCTTTTTGATACATATCTAGAAGTGATTCTAGGGCCATGTATGGATTAATTGCTGATGCTCCGTAACCAATTGCAGTTGCGAAATGATGAGTTTCGCGAATATCTCCAGATTCTAATACCAAGCCGGCACTAGTTCGGATTTTCTTTTTGACTAAGTGATGGTGAACTGCTCCTATCGCCAATAGAGATGGGATAGGTGCATATTCTACAGTGCTATTACGGTCAGAAATAATGATGACATTTTTACCTTCATTGATCGATTTTTCCGCTTCATCGCAAAGCTTATTAAGAGCTTCTAAAAGCCTTCCTGGCTTATGATCTGCAAGGAAATGACTTGTAAGCGTAGCACACCTATAGCCTTGGCCCTCCATATTATTAATCTTTTCCAAATCTTCATTCAGAAGAACTGGTTGGGAAATATGGATTTGACGTGTATGCTTTGGACTTTCTTCCAAAATGTTTTGTCCTACTCCCAGACGGGTAAATAGTGACATGACCAATCTCTCACGAATAGGATCAATCGGTGGATTACTTACCTGAGCAAATAGCTGCTTAAAGTAATTGGAAATATGCTGACTTTCTTTGGAAAGAACTGCAAGCGGAGTATCTGCTCCCATAGAGCCGATTGCTTCATAGGCAGTGTCGCCCATCGGGCTCAATACCACTTTCAGCTCCTCTGAAGTATATCCAAAGATGGTTTGCTGTTTTTTAATATTCTCAGTAGAATATGGATGTTTCAGTGTTTTCGGGTCATCTTCCAAACGAAGTTTGATTCGCTGATCTGCAACCCACTGTTCGTATGGTTGCTTACTGCAAATTTCTCCTTTTACTTCCTCATCAAAAACTACTCGGCCTTTTTCCAAATCAGCCCAAATCATCCTTCCCGGACTAATTCTGCCTTTCTCTAAAATAGTGGCTTCACGAATAGGTAATGCTCCAGCTTCAGAAGAAAGTATAAGTCTATTATCCTTTGTAATAAAGTATCTCAATGGACGAAGACCGTTTCTATCCAGCGTAGCACCTACAGATTTTCCATCTGTAAATAGCAAAGCAGCAGGTCCATCCCATGGCTCAACGAGTGAAGCATGGAATTTATAGAATGATTTTCTATCACGATCCATGACCTCATTATCTTGCCAAGCTTCTGGCACAAGCATCATCATGGCATGGGGAAGAGATCTACCACTCAAAGTCAGTAGTTCCACCATAGCATCAAGATTCGCTGAATCCGACTTTTGTTTGTCGGTGATTGGCATCAATCTGGAAAGCTCCTCATCAGTGAAATACTTTGACTTCATGAGGTTTTCCTTTGACTTCATCTTATTCAGATTTCCCTTGATCGTATTGATCTCACCATTGTGAGAAAGAAAACGAAATGGCTGAGCTAGTCTCCAGTTAGGAAACGTATTGGTAGAGAAGCGGGAGTGAACTATCGCAAAAGCGGATCCGATTCTTGGATTCTGTAGGTCTTTGTAAAAAGCCAACACCTGATCAGTTCGCAACTGACCCTTATATATAAGTGTCTGGCTGCTCAAGCTCGCAAAGTAGAATGACTGATTTACGCCAGGAATCTTAGTGTTGATTTCTGAAGTAGAGTAGTTTCTAAGTACGTAGAGCTTGCGCTCCAGTTCGATACCGGTGAGCCCTTTTTTATGCTTGACAAAGAGCTGCTCAATATTCGGCATCACTTCCAGTGCTCCAGAGCCGGGTACTGTCTCATCTACTGGCACTGATCGATAACCGATCAATTCAAAATCCAACTCTTCAATCACTTGATTGAGAAGTTCTTTTGAGCGGTGAAATAGCTGCTTATTCTTTGGGAAAAACGTCATGCCTACACCATAAGATCCAGCTTCAGGAAGCTCAATCTCTGTACGCGCAGTAATATCCTTGAGGAACTGATGTGGTACCTGAATTAGTATGCCGGCGCCATCACCAGACTTAGGATCAGATCCACGTCCGCCACGGTGCTCCATGTTGCTCAGCATATATAAGGCATCGCTAATCGTCTCATGTGAGGGAACTGCACTCAGATCGACAACCGCACCTATACCGCAGGAGTCATGCTCAAACTCCGATCGATACAAACCTTCTTGCATTTTTATAGAATTTATTAGGTTCAAAATTTCCAAAAATTACAGAAAAAAATTGTCCTATTAAAATTACGGCAACAAAACAGCTGCTTTAGTGCCTTATTATTTATGGATTTTGACTTTTTTAATATTTTGGCAATTGGCTTTTTGGTGTGAAAAACTGAACTGCCTAATAAAATTTATGGCAGTATTTGAAGAAATAGGGTACTTTTTAATTCAAATCTGAAAAAAAAAGTGCGAAACATTTGATTTTAGGATCTCAAAAAATACTGCTAAAAAAAATAAAATTATTTTTTGTGAATTTTAGTGTTGACTCGTCGAATCAGCGATAATTAAATTTCATGTAAAATAATATTCTGAAAAATAGACTAAACTAAAAATATTATAATTTACTGTTTCTCAATCTGTATGTGGGCCAAGTGTATCCTTGTCCAAAGAATTGATGTGAACCTTTATTTTTTTGATTTTTCGGGCGTCTACTGCCAAAATGGTAAACTCGAAATCTTCAAAATTGATCTTGGTTCCATTCTTAGGTAATTTCGAATTAAGCTCCAGAAGTAATCCCCCGAGTGATTCGCTTTCGCCTTTGACATCTTCAAATACCTGTGAGTCCAAATCAAGTTTTTTACAAAAATCATTCAGTGAGACTTTTCCTTCAAAAATAAAGGTGGAGGAATCTATTTCTTGGAAGAATATATCGTCATGGTCGTCAAACTCATCATTGATTTCTCCAATTATTTCTTCAATTAAATCTTCTAAAGTGACCAGTCCTGAGGTTCCGCCATACTCATCCACCACGATGGCCATGTGCACTCGCTTTAGCTGGAAATCCTTTAGCAAGGTGTCCACCTTTTTGTTTTCAGGTACAAAGAAGCTTTTTCGGATTAGTTCATTCCACTTAAAATCCTCGTCTCTTTCGATAAATGGCAAAAGATCTTTGATATAAAGAATGCCTTGAATATTATCAATTGTCTCTTCGTAAACGGGAATTCTGGAATATCCACTTTTGTTGATTTTGTCCATCAATTCATGAAAATCCATTTCCATATCGATGGCTGTGATATCCATGCGGCTTTGCATGACTTGCTTTACAGTGAGTGTACCGAAGTTTACTATTCCTCGGAGAATCTCTCGTTCTTCATTTCCAGCATCTTCCGTAGTCAATTCCAATGCTTGATTTAGCTCATTTACAGAAAGTGAATACCCTTTCTTTACAATTCGTTTTTCCAGAAGATTGCTAAATGCCATCAAAAACACCGAAATAGGTTTGAGCACGGAGGAGAAAAATACTATGGTAGGAGCCATGATAAGGCTAAATTCAATCTTGGCATTATTGGCATAAACCTTCGGTACAATTTCACCAAAGAAAACAATGGCAAAAGTGATTCCCACTGTCTGAATCAATATGATGATAATTCCGGTTGCGTTCATCCCAAAAATAGACCAAGTCACAAATGTGGTCAGAGTAACTATCCCAATATTGATTAGGTTATTGAGAATAAGGATAGTGCTAAGTAGTTTTTTGGGAGATTCCACCAGGCTTATTACTTTTTTTCCACGAGGTGTGTTTTCTTCTTCGATGTTCCCTAAGTCTTCATTGGATAGGGAAAAAAAAGCTACCTCTGAACCTGAAACTAGGGCAGAGCCTATTAAAAGTAGTATAAAAAGCAGTCCATTTAAAATCAGGTAGCTTACCGAAGGTGTGCTAATCTGAGCGAGTAAATTGTAACTCGGGTAGGGATCGTCCATGTATTAAACCGTAAAGGTTAATGCAAAATTAAAAAAAATTCCCCTGAAAATAGCTTCCAGGGGAATGGATTATTAAAATGGCAGATCATCATCTTCTGTATCTGAAACCATTTCTTGTGCTTTAGGCGCTGATGTAGGTGCTGCCGATGCTGGTCTTTGTTGGGTGGATTGCTGCGGAGCGCTAGGACTTCCTGCTCCATCCGGTTTGGCACCAAGCATAGTGAAACTTAGGACTCTGATTTTGGTTCGATAGCGATTTTGACCCTGCTCATCTTGCCATTTGTCAGTTTTTATTTTGCCCTCTACGTAGATCTGACTACCTTTTTTAAGGTATTGCTCAGCTATTTTAGCCTGTGCACCCCATAGTTCGAGGTCATGCCATTCGGTTTGTTCTACTCTTTCGCCATTTCTGTTTTTGTAAGCTTCTGTTGTTGCCAAGCTTACATTAGCTACAGCATTATCACCTTCCAAATACTTTACTTCTGGGTCTGCGCCGAGATTTCCTACAAGGATTACTTTATTTACTCCTGCCATAATTAGTTTAATTTAAGGTTGAAAAAATCTAATACTTGAAGGTACTCAAATCCCTTGATCGTTCAAAAAGTTCACAATTAACTTTGGCTTCGCCAGATATTCAATCTTTTCCTCTGCCACGAGCATAAAACCTTCCTTTTCACACCAATCTTCAAGCTCCTCCAAATTTTCTTCTCTTATTTCAACTTCGGAGAAAATAGCATTTAATCGCTGATGCGACAAAATGTGTCTGTAATTTTTTGGAAAACGTTGAGTTTCTTCTTCAGAAGCAGAAGGTATCTCCATTGGAATAGATGGTAGGCCATTATTAGTTTCTACTTGAGGAAAATCAAAAAGTCCTTCCCAGATATCTCCAGAAGTTCGTTTTTTCCAAACCCACTTTTCCCCACATTTGATTACATAATAATGGAAATGACGTTCTCTTACTTTTACCTTATTAATCTTCACAGGAAGATCTGATACCATATTATATAGTAGCGCAAAGCAGGAAGACTTGAGGGGACATGATTCACATCCTGGATTTTTGGGCGTGCATAGCCTAGCACCGAAGTCCATCATTGCTTGGTTAAATTCACCCGGCTGATCCTTTGGTATAATCTGATTAGCTAGTGTTTCAAATTCCTTTTTGGCTTTAGAGCTTGCTATGTCGGTCTCCATCCCGAAGTAGCGTGCTAGCACCCTAAATACATTACCATCCACTACGGCTTTAACTTCACCATAGGCAAAACTTGCAATTGCCGAAGCTGTGTAGCTGCCGACTCCTTTTAATTTAATAAGTTCACTGTACGATTTGGGGAATTCACCATTCATATCAAACCAAATACTTTTTGCGCAAGCATGAAGATTCCTCGCTCGGCTATAATAACCCAACCCCTGCCATAGTCTTAGAACCTCCTCTTCTGGTGCCAAAGCTAGATCCTTTACCGTAGGGTAAGTCTCCGAAAAAGCATAATAATAAGGTAACCCTTGCGCGACGCGAGTCTGTTGAAGAATGATCTCAGAGAGCCAAATTTTGTATGGATCATCCGTTCCTCTCCATGGTAAATCCCTTGGATTTTCACGATACCAAGTTAGTATTTGATGCGAAAAAGCCTGATATTCAGTGGTTTTGTAATCCATGGTCAATTATTATCTATCATACAAATCAAGCTAATTTTTGTGAATATGTTTTTTAATTACAATGGTTGTCTTACATTTGCAGTCCCAAAAACACTTGGTTAATAGGTCGTTAAGCTTATTTCGTAATTTCTAAATTAATATTACAGTGACTAAAGCAGAAGTAATCACTAAGATTTCGGACAAGACAGGCATCCAAAAGGATGATGTTACACAAGCCATTGAGGCGTTCTTCAAAGTAGTGAAGGATTCAATGTCCGAAGGAGACAACATCTACGTGAGAGGATTTGGTAGCTTCATCAATAAGAAGAGAGCTAGAAAAATCGCCCGAAACATCTCCAAAAACACAGCAATCGTGATCGACGAGCATTACATCCCGGCTTTTAAGCCATCTAAGGTGTTTGTAGAGAAGATCAAGAACAGCAAAAAAATCAAGGAACTAGCTCCTCAGGACTAAGTCCGAAGAGTTTATGACATGAAAAGATCTCAACTCATACTAATCGCAATAGGAATCATCGCAATCGGAGGATTGTATGCCCTTCCAAGTGTGGTCGTGGATAATGAAAGTAAGGCAGATGGAGTTTCTCAGGAAAATTCATCCGCTTCTACTACATCCACTGATCCCATAGCGATGCATGAGGCTGAGCTAAGTCCTGATCAGAGACTTCAGATAAATACGCTGAAACTTCAGATCGCTGAGAATTCTTCGAAAGAAGAAGTGAAATCTTCAACGGAAGATATTGCTGCGATTTATCAGGAACTTGGGCAGTACGATAGTGCAGGATATTATCTAAGTTTGGCAGCTGATAAGCAGTCGGACATGGGACTAGCAGAAAAAGCAGGAAACGCCTACTATGAGGCATTCAGCTTTGCACTAGATCCGGAGAAAGTAACTTACACTGCCGAACAGACTCGAAAGTATTTAAATAAGGTGCTGGAAAACGATCCCACCCGTTTGGATTTGAAAACCAAGGTAGCGATGACTTACGTGTCCTCGTCCAACCCAATGCAGGGAATCACGATGCTAAGAGAGATCTTGGAAGAGGATCCGCAAAATGAGGATGGACTGTTCAACATGGGCGTACTATCTATGCAATCAGGCCAGTACAAGCGTGCCACTGAGCGATTCGAAGAATTGATCCAATATCACCCGGATAATCTTCAGGGGCAGTTTTACTTAGGTGTGAGCTATTTCGAATCCAAACAAAACAACAAAGCGAAAGCTCAGTTTGAGAAAGTAAAAACGATGACCGAGGATGAAATGATCCTTGGAAGTATCGAAAGCTATCTCGAAAAGCTATAATTTATTTGTATCACTACTAAATCCAAAGACTATGCCTTGCGGAAAGAAAAGAAAAAGACATAAGATCGCTACGCACAAGCGTAAGAAGAGACTAAGAAAAAACAGACATAAGAAGAAGTAATACACTTCTTCTTATTGTCATATGAGTAAACGTTCATTTACATAATAATAAGACGAGATTTTGAGTACGGAATTGTTAATCGATTCTGCTCAAAACGGAAGTCGAATTGCCCTCCTTCAAGACAAGAGCCTGGTTGAGTTGCATTCCGAAGGAATGGACAATCAGTTTAAAGTTGGAGATATTTATCTCGGTACGGTCCGCAAAATCGTCAATGGGCTCAATGCAGCCTTCATTGACGTAGGTTATGAGAAAGACGCCTTTCTTCATTACCAGGACCTCGGGGCAAATTTCAACAGCTTGACGAAGTTCACCAAAATGGTGCGCAACAACAACTACGGCAATTATAATTTGAAGGGTTTTGAAAACGAGCCTGAAATCGACAAGATTGGAAAAATCTCCAATCCGCTATCGAAAAATCAACAGATTTTAGTTCAGGTCGTCAAAGAACCCATCTCAACGAAGGGGCCTCGACTATCCTGTGAGCTCTCTCTACCAGGTCGCTACCTCGTGCTGGTGCCTTTTTCGGACTCGGTCAACGTGTCCAAGAAGATCCGAAGCAACGAGGAAAGAAGACGTCTCCTGAGACTCATCAATTCTATTAAGCCAGCCAATTTCGGTGTAATTATCCGGACAGTGGCAGAAGGTCAGTCCGTTAGTGACTTAGATAAAGATCTTCGCAATCTTCTCAATAGCTGGGAAGAAGGTATGGCCAAATTGATGAAAGCCAAGAGTCGCGACAAAATTATCGGAGAGATGAGTATGGCCTCCTCACTTGTGAGAGACCTGCTCAATGAATCATTCGACGCAATCACCGTAGAAGAAGAATCTACTTACGATCAGATCAGATCCTACATCAGGAATATAGCTCCTGAAAAAGAAAAAATTGTCAAGCTTTACAACGGTAAAGCTAAGCTATTTGAAAGTTTTGGAATAGAAAAGCAGATCAAAAGCCTGTTTGGACAGACGGTCAGCCTTCCGCAAGGAGGGTATGTGATCATCGAACATACAGAAGCCCTGCACGTCATTGACGTGAACAGTGGTAATAAGTCCAACCAGGAAAGTGACCAGGAATCAACGGCATTAAAAACCAATCTGGTCGCCGCTAAAGAAATTGGCAGACAGCTCCGCCTCCGAGATATGGGAGGAATCATCGTGGTCGATTTTATCGACATGAAGAAGGCCGAGAACAAAAAGGCCATCTACGAAGCGATGAATAACGAGCTTAAGTTTGACAGGTCTAAGCATACTGTTTTGCCATTGAGCAAATTTGGGCTCATGCAGATCACCAGACAGCGAGTAAGACCTGAGGTCAATATTGTGACCAAAGAGACTTGCCCGGCATGCAACGGCACCGGCAAAATTCAAGCGTCTATCTTGATAGCTGATAAGCTGGAAAAAGACGTAGATCATATTGCTACTATCCAGAATGTGAGTAAAATACAAATTGGGCTGCATCCCTACCTGCACGCATACTTTACTACAGGCATAATTAGCCGAAGAGTGAAGTGGTTTTTCAAGTATAATAAGTGGATAAAACTGATCAAAGATTCTTCCCTACCCGTGACGGAATACAGATTCTTAGATGAATCTGGAGAGGAAATCGAACTACTAGTAAAAAGCGAGACTGAATAGTCTCGCTTTTTTTTATGGGTATTTTTTTAACCGCAAAGGACACAAAGGTAGCGCAAAGAGCGCGGCTAGAAACCGGGTTTTCTTTTGCACTTTAATACCATCAGAATTCAGTTAGTATTATTTCCTAGGGTTTATTTTTGAGAAATCCATCACAGCGAAGGCAGCCATATCATCTGTAGTTTCAGAATATAGACTAAGTGCGTACCCCTGAGGAGTATTGAATCCATACATTCCTATGTCCTTTCGGTCAAATTCTAGTTCTGCCTCCCGATTCAACTTTTCATCAAAAACTAATAAACGATTCCTCTCTTGTGCCATATTTTCTAGTGTAGGTCCTTTTACTCTTACCCAACGCAGAACCTTTTTAGCATGAGTGTCAAAATCCAGCCCATTGTACTTACTGCTTTCATGGTCAGGTTGGTACACAATATATTCTCCGCTTGGAACGGTCGTACCTTTTCTAAACTCAAGGGGTTCTGATGCTCCTACCCATTTCCAGACTTGCTTTCCGTCTTTCACTACTTGGATGGAATCTGATATGGCAAAACTTATCAGATGTTCCTTGGTAGAAGGAATATAAACATGACTAAAAAGCCCCAGTTGATCATCGTTTGTGAACTCTAGTATTGTTTTTGGATAGCGGAAATTAAAATTTGAAAAAGTGTGGGACTCGGTATTAAAAAGAATACCCCACTTTTCATAGTCCTCAAATCCTTCGATAAAAACATAAGGAATGTCTACAAATGACAGCTCACTTCCATGTTTTTGAATTCTGTTAAATCCTACAGTTGAATAATTGGCATACTTTCGAGCTTCACTAACATTAGGGAAATCCCATCTACCAATTACTTTTCCGTCGAAATCACACTGAATCAATTCCTTCTGCTGAGAAAGTACATAAATACTATTCTCATCTATATAAGCACCTGTAACGAATGACCCAATTCCATCTGGACCTTCTACCTCATAGTGTTGCTTCTTCAGTTGCTTTCCTTCAGGATAGCTGAATACCACTAAGCTATGATTTAAAAAAGCAGCCAGTACTTCTCCTGAATCAGTCTTGAAATAGCTAAAATTGTCCCCTAAACCTTTGGTCAATGTATCCTTCTCCAAATACAACGTATCCGCAATCAAATCCTTCAGATCAAGAACAGGGATTTGTTTTGCAGTCCTAATAGAACATGAAAGTCCTAGAATGCATAAGGCTAAAAAATTTAGTAGAGTCAATTTTCTCATGAAATTGGGATGCTTGTATTTTGTAAATTAAGTAATTCGGTACAAAAAAAAACTCACCGTTTTATAAATACAACTTGGCTCTACCTTACTTTTCTATTAAATATCGCATCAACTTTTTAAGTTAGTTGAGCGTTTTGTGCACCGTTGGTAGTAATCATCGCTTAAAAAGGTACCTTAAAAATTTAGCTAAATTACTGATCCAACCAGTTCTTGAAATCAATTACTTTTTCACGGCTTATTAGAATATTCTGATCTGTACAGTTTTTTAATATGACTTTCAGCCTACTATTTGAATAGGAAAATATGCCATCTATATCTTCCATACTGCTCAGGTATTTTCGATTGAGGCGAAAGAAATTAGCCGGGTTTACCTGGGCTTCAGTTTGCTCCAAAGTGCTTTCGAGCACATACTTTTTGCCTTCCTGAGTTTGTAAAAAAGTGACTCTTTCTTCGCTGTTAAAAAAGGAAATATCCTCTGTTGGGATACTTTGAATTTTCTCTCCGTATCGCACTAAAAATCTAGATTTAAAACTTGCTTTAATCGGAATAAGTAGGCCTTTCAGTACATCTAGCGCTATAGTTGATCTAATTTGATTTGCTTTAAACTTATCCACAGCTCTTGCGAAATCCTTAGGATCAATGGGCTTCAATAAGTAGTCAATTGCATTCACTTGAAATGCTTTTATGGCATATTGGTCAAAAGCGGTTGTAAAAATTATCGGTGTTGATAACTTGACCTTATCAAAAATTTCAAAACTGATTCCATCTGCTAATTGTATAAATGTGCAGGACTGCTTTCTGTAAAAAAATTAAAGCTTACTGAAGTGTAGAAAGCTAAGACTGAAGTGTAAAAAATTGAAACCTGAATTAATTGGGTGCGACTGTTAATTTTCCAAGTTAAACGGATCAAAGGTAAAGCCTAATTATTTAGGTAAAGGTGACTTATGTCACTTTCTTCTCTAATTCATCTCACTACTCGTACTAACTAAATACCCTACTTTTGCATTAGGAATCAGTACAAACCAACTACTACAATGAAAAGATATCTCTTTACCAAGTTCCTCATCCCGGCAGTGATGCTGATGATGTGGTTTCCGAGTTTTGCGCAGCAAGCTTACTCTCTTTCAGCGGCACAGCAATTCACTGTGGCTGGAACTTCTACTATTCACGACTGGGAAATGATAGCCAAGGCGGGCAGTACAGGTGCGGCTCAGCTGACTATAGAAAATGGAAGGCTTTCAAAAATCACCTCACTTACTCTTAATATACCGGTGAAAAGCCTTAAAAGCGGCAAAGGCTCTATGGATAACAATGCCTATGAAGCTTTAGTAGAAAAGAAATATCCCTCCATCAAATTTGAAATGACCGAGTGCATAGCAATTACCGGAAATGTGGTGAAATCTAAAGGGAAACTTACGATCGCCGGGACGTCACAAATAATACCACTTGATGTGACTTATTCTATGAATGGAAACGCTATCAAATTCACAGGAACCCACGCTATTCAGTTCAGTGATTTCAAAGTTGATGCTCCTACAGCGGTCTTCGGAACGATTAAAACAGGGAATGAGCTCACACTAGCTTTTGAAGCTAGTTTTTCACCAAAAAATTAATTTAAACTAAGCCACCATGAAATTATCAACTTTCACCTTATTGTCCTGCGCCATGCTGACATCGGGTATAGTCCTAGCTCAAGAAAAAACAGAGCTTCAATATTTCCGTCAAAACAGTAAGGAGGGCTTGAATATTTTTGAAACGCCTAAAGAAAAAGGAAGCGATTTTGACAAGGTTCGTGTATTCATAGGAGGAGATTTTGCACTGCAATTCCAGTCTATCAATCACTCCAATTCTCTCAATAATTTAATAGAATTGGGCTCAAACTTCAACTTACCATCGGCAAACCTGAATATCAATACACAGCTCGCTGATGGGTTAAGATTGCACCTAAGAACTTATCTCTCTTCCAAGCATCACAATGAGGCTTGGGTGAAAGGGGGTTATCTTCAGATCGATCGATTGGGATTTATCAAGGAAGGTTTCCTAGATGGGATTATGGATTACACTACATTGACCTTTGGTATGGATGAGTTTAATTACGGGGATGCACATTTCCGTAGATCCGACAACGCCCGGGCAATCTATAATCCTTTTATCGGCAATTATATAATGGACTCATTTTCCACGGAAGCTTTTGGAGAAGTGACAGTCCAAAAAGACGGATTGATCGCAGTCCTTGGTCTAACTAATGGCAAACTGAACCAAAGTGTCGTAGTAAACGACAATACTGATAACAAGCCGTCCTTGTATGGGAAACTAGGTGTGGATAAACAATTAAATGAAGATTTCAGATTTAGACTTACAGGATCATGGTACTTAAATAAAGGTACTACGACTGGAAGTTGGTTGTATGGTGGAGACAGAGCAGGCGGACGTTATTACAATGTTTTGCAACCGCTAGAGGGTAATTCAAATGATTTTGAAGGAAGGTTTAATCCTCGCTTCAAGCAAATGACTGCTTTCCAGATCAATCCATTTATTAAATATAAAGGGCTGGAATTCTTTGGGATTTTAGAATCTGTGAGTAATTCTGAAGAGCAGGGCGATGGTAATTTTACTCAACTTTCCGGTGAACTTCTTTACCGTTTCGGGGGTACTGAACAATTTTATCTAGGTGGTAGGTACAATACTGTAAAAGGCAAAAACAAAGCTTCAGATGCTTCTGACATTGAGATAAGCCGTTTGAATGTAGGTGGAGGATGGTTTATGACAAAAAATGTGATTGTCAAACTGGAGTATATGAATCAAGAATATAAAAATGGTTTTGATGCAACCTCCATATATAATGGTGCAAAATTCAACGGTGTAAATATAGAGGCTGCTATCAGTTTCTAATTAGTTTCACAAACTGCTTAGTCAATTTTTCTTAAGAGCTGACTAGGCAGTTTTTATATAAATCACCATGAAGATTGTACTTCTTGTGCTCATTACTTATTTCTCTTTTTTCTATCCAAAGAGTGAAGTGGCCGATGTAAAAATCTGGAGGATAGGATCTGATAGTGTTATCGAAATTGCAGGAAGTACCAACATCTCAAGTTTCCGATGTGAATCAAATGAATATCAGGGTGGAAATGTGCTGAAGGAAACTTATTTTCCTGAAAGCGATATCTCGGAATGGAGTGGAGAAATCATTCTAAAAACCGTCAATTTTGATTGCTTCAATGCGATCATGACTAATGATTTTAGAGAGACCCTTCAAATGGGTCAGCATCCTACTATCAGTGTGCGCTTTCTGAATCTGATCAAAGAGTCGGAAAACATAAATCAAGAAAATCTACGGGGCGAAGTAGAAATCACGCTGGCAGGTGTATCTAAAATCTATCCGATTTCATGCGTTTTTCTTGCTAAAAATGGCGGGAAAGCTCTTTTAGCAGGTGAACGCAAATTAGCATTTACAGATTTTGAAATAGATCCTCCAGTGAAGTTATTGGGTACTATTAAAGTTAGGGATTCGATTGAGGTAAACTTTGGATTGGTACTCGAAGAGCAAATTTAACGGGTTGAGTTTGTCTCCTATTAATCAGTACTATTTTGAACAAACCCCTTGGCTAGTAATTTCTATCCAATTCCCCTCTGGGTCTTCGATCACACTTTCATAGTATCCATCGCCAGTAGTTCTTGGTTCACCTATGATAGATATTCCCTGGGTGCGGAATTCATCAGTCATTTGATTTACTGTTTCTAACGAACCTACAGAAATAGCAAAATGTGCCAATCCTGATACCATACCTCTAGGCTTTGGAGCTTCAGCAATATTGTTTCTCTTCATAAGTTCGATTCTGGAGCCAGTGGAAAAGCTGAGAAAATAGGAGCTGAAGCCTTTTGTGAGGTTTTCATATTTTTCACCCGCTGACATTTTGAATGACTGGCAATACCAATCCTTCATCAGTTCTAAGTTATCGACCCAAATTGCGAGATGTTCAATTTTCATAGTATTGCTTAGACTTACCGTTCTCTTCCAACAGGAATTACCTTCCAATTTTGATCGAAATAGGGAGTTTGCTTATAAAACCAGGAATAAATTGCTCTAGGAGATTTTGCAAATTCTGCATTTGTAGCTTTTTCTTCTTCAAAACGCTTCTTTAACTCAGCATCTTCGGATAGCATTTTAGCTATCAAAGGCTCCATGATGTAGGTTTCCATGTATTCAGTTTGTGCCAAAATAGAATTGAAATATCCCCACTGGAAAAAGCTGTCTATAGACTCAGGCTCCATCAAAATGACCACTAGTTCTGCAAGCGATTGGTCTGTACTGATACGCGCAGAACCTGGCTGCAGAGTGACTGTTCTTTCTAATTTATCCAAGTTCACTGTTTGAATGCGCATCAAGCCTTCGTAAGGTTGATTACTCATTTTATAATCTACTATTGTGGAAAACTCCAGATTCAGCTTTTTTTCTTCGGTCAAAATTTCCATTTCGATTCCATGATCCGCCATTTTTTGGATGACTGAGCTCCATTCTGCAGGAATCCAATAGGCCTTCGGCACCCCCACGTTCTCGACAGGTCTATCCATCAACAGGCTTGGTACTATTTGGGTGATTTCCTTCCCTTCCCATACGACGAAATCTCTTCCCGTGATATCTGAGGTTTCGGTTCTCGAAGCAATTCCTAAAAATTCCATAGAATCTGCAGGGGTTTCTCTGAAATCAAATTTCACGGTGATCTCACTTGGTTTTTGGTTTTTGTCAGACTTCACTGCTGCTTGAAGCTCCGCAAAATGCCCGCTAACTGTTTTGATAGCTTGTTCTAGAAAAACATAAGTTCCTAATACGCGCTGCTCAAATGGCTTTAGCGAGTGATTTTCTATCAAAATCGATGGAATATGTTTGATGTCTCCATAGGTATGTGAGAATCTAGGGCTGAAAGAAAAGGCTACGTTTCCCTGAGTGAAGTCATTCCCATTTGCTGCAAACAATAACGGACCTGGAATATGTCCCTTATCCTTCAAAGCCTGATCTACTTCAGGCTGAAAATAGGTAGATAACCAGTTTGAAATTTGAGGTGAATAACCGCCGGTTGCTACATAGCCATATGTAATGTCATATTGATAATCTGCACCGTCGGTGACATGAATGTCGATGTAAAGATCAGGATCGTAGCTGTTGATAACTCGGGCTACTGCCTGAATTCCTGCAGTCTCTAATTTAGTGTAGTCCCTATTGAGATTCAGATTTTGAGCGTTGGTTCTCCAGCCCATTACCTTTGGGACGCGCTGATTTACTCTTCCGTATTCACTTCTTCTTTCATGTCCATCCACATTCAGAATCGGGATAAAAAGCAGGTTTGAATCATCCAGAAGTGCTAATTTGCTTCCTTGAGAAATGTCCCGAAGCAACATCATTCCGGCATCTTTACCATCTATCTCGCCAGCATGAATTCCTGCCTGAAAGAATATCAGAGGCTTTACGGATGTGGATAACTCATCTGCTGAGAAACTTTGATCTTTCGATGCGATTACCAATTGTATAGGTTTTCCTTGTTCGCTAGTACCTATTGTCACGATACTGAGATATTCAGAATTTGCCGCTAATTTCTCTACCCAAGCCATAGTTTCTGAATAAGTAGGAGATTCAAAACCATCAGAAAGTTCAAAAGGAGTTACCCACTTTTCAGACTTATCCACAAGCAATTCTTTGCTTTTGCCATTCCATGGAAGTGTTGGAGGCATGATGTCTTGGGCGAAGGTTGCGACAGGTGAACTAAGGATAAGGATTGTTGAAAGAATATATGGTAGTGATTTTTTCATCTGGAGTTCTTTTTTCAAATATCGAAAGTACTTCGATCGAAGAGAATCATTTTTGGTTAAACAGACAATTGCTCATGTAAAAGATCAAAAGCCCAGTCTGGAAAGAGTATGAGCTTTTGATTACTTGTTTCAATACTAGCTTTTATACATGATTTCGTAGTATTCCTTCGCCATTCGGTTACTCTCAAATCCCTCCACCACATCTTTCATTCCTTGTTCTACTATGTCATCCCATTTGTCTTTATTTTCATAGTAGGTTGGGACTATTTCGTTTTCTAGCACCTGAAATATGTTTTCTAGGTCAAAATGGTCCTGTTCCGGAATACTCATGTTTGCGTAATCAGCTGTTGGAACAATGAAACTGTTTTTACCATGCTCGGCAAATTCACAAATCCATCCATCGTATGTGCTGAAATTCACAGCTCCATTCATTGCTGCAGTCATTCCGGAGGTGCCACTGGCTTCGCGGGGAACACGTGGATTATTTAACCATATATCTGCCGCTTGCTTGAGTCGCTTACTTAGTGTCAGTTCATAGTCTACACAGACTGCCACATTGGGATATTTTTTGCTAAGATGTACCAGCTGATTGAATGTGGAAATAGCTCCATAGTCAGAAGGGTATGGCTTTCCGGCCCAAATAATTTGTATCGGTCGTTCTGGATTGTTAATTAATGCTTCGAACCTAGCCTGATCTCGAGTGATCAAATCAGGTCTTTTATACCCTGCAAATCGTCGCGCCCAAACTATTGTCAGCACATTTGGATCAAGTAATTTTCCCGTCTGATCTGCTACCAGTTCGAATGCTCTTTTTTTCAAATAGTGCTTTCTGTCTTCAAATCCCGGTTTATTATCTGTATTCATGAAATGATACAGCTGCTTATCCGCCCAGTAAGTATAATTCTGCGAGTTGGTAATCGAGGTGATTTCAGGAATATCCGAATATTTGCTCCACATCTCTCTGCTCACTTTGCCATGAAGCTTACTTACTCCATTCGCTTTTCTGGCAAATCGAAATGCTGCCAAACTATGATTGAAAAGATCTCCTTCCATCCCCGTCAGCTCTCTGACTTCTTCCAACGGATAGCCATTGAAATATCCCATTTGATCACATAAGTAGATATCATGCTTCTCGTTTCCAGCTTCTTCAGGAGTATGAGTGGTGAATACCAACCGTTTTTTCACTTCTTCCTTTGAGCCAAACTTTCTCATCAGGTGAAAAACAGCACTTACCCCGTGAGCCTCGTTGAGATGGTAGACATCGGGATTGAAATTCAATTCGTCAAGTAATTTGGCGCCGCCGAGCCCCAGCATGATGAACTGAGCTACTTTGGCGGCAGTATCGGAATCATACAGCCTATGTGTGATGGTTTGGCTGAGGTAGTCGTTTTCCGGTAAGTCGGTACTCAAGAGAAAAAGTGGTGCACTTTTAAAAGTCTCTGGAGCGAGATACATAGCTTTTACCCAAACAGGATTGCCGTGAATGGTGATTTGAAACTTGATGCCGGTTTCCTGCAGAAAGCTGTAGTTCTTTTCATACCACTCAGCCTTAAGAGTTTGATCCTGATTTCTTCCTTGATCGTAATAGCCATATTTCCAGAGAATGCCGATTCCGATCAGATTTTGTTTGAGCTCATAAGCACTTCGCAAATGAGATCCTGAAAGAAAGCCCAGACCTCCACTGTAAATTTTGAGAGGTTGATGGATGGCAAATTCCATGGAGAAATAGGCCACCTTTTTGGAGTATTCTGGCGAAATCTGATGCGGTACGCTATAATTTCTAAAATCAGTCATAATGGATTAGTTATTTCTCCAATTTAGTTGAAATCCGAAGACAAGATTCAGGAAGTGATACGTAAAGTATTTGAGATGATTTCAGACTTTGATTTATGGTCTGATTTTCTTTAGAAATTTTCTAAAAATAGGTGTAAAGAGAAAGCGCAGAACTGATACAGTTCTGCGCTTCTACTTTTTGTAAATATGGGTTTTTATGCTGGCAAAGCTGCCAGTCCATTTCCATCCGGCTTATTTTTTAAAACAGGAGTGTCTTTCAAGATCATAGTTGCGCCATTGGCTGGAGAATAGGCAGTCCATTTTGGAAGAGTTCCAGCATTTGGATCTCCCGTTCTCATGAAGGAGAGGAGAGAAGCCGACATTTTCTCGGATAACTTTCGAGGTCTATCACCGCCACCTGTATGGGTGTACATACGGTCGGTATTGTCAAACCAAAAGCAAATATCTATGCAGTGAAAAGCCTTCATTCTGCCACTGTATAGCTCAGGTTCCCAACCGAACCATGCCAGATAAACGGGTGCCTTTTGAGTTGACTTTGCATTTGCTGTAGCGATTGCTCCTTTTCTATTGGAAAGAATCATCGCCCAAAGATCTGCAGGAGAAGCTTCTGGGAAGTCTTTGCGATACCCTGCTATTACTTTATCTGTGTCTGTTCCAAAATTTGGATTCAGTTTCTCGGCTACTCCAGCCCAATCGATTTTCTCCAATTCTGGAGATGTCCGTGTTGGATTCCACTCGTGGAAAGTAGTGCAGATCATTAAAGGAATGTCCGAAGCCAGGCCATTTGGATCAGAGAAGAACTCACCTTCTGGGATATTTGCTCCATCAGCCACTGGGCTAAATCCACCTCTAAATCCAGGCAACGGATGATCTTTTCGCATTTTTGTCACAGCCTTATTTGCCATATCCAGGTATTCCCTCCATGTCAAGTCCTGCAACTTATCCACAGTATCTGAAGTTAATCCTGCCTCTTTCATGACATATTCACCGAGATTGCGGGAATATTCTTGGTTAGAAGCCTGAAGCATAGATCCACTCAGAGCGACCCCTTTATGCACCAAACCTTTTGCCGCAGGCATAGCCATAGTCGCAGTTACTTTAGCGCCTCCTCCAGATTGACCTATAATAGTTACATTCCCTGGATCTCCTCCGAAATTCGAGATGTTATCCCGAACCCATTCCAGCGAGGCAATGATGTCGAGTTGACTGACGTTTCCGGAATCTGCATACTTAGATCCACCCACTCCAGAAAGATCAGTGAAGCCGATTGGACCAAGTCTGTGATTGATGGATACGAAAACCATGTCACCACTTCTACTTAGGTTTTCCCCGTGGTAGCCGTCTTGCTCTACTGCGTTTCCGTTAGTGAATCCTCCACCATGAAGCCAAACGAGCACAGGTCTTTTTTTACTGTCCAAAGCCGGAGTCCAGACATTCAGTTTGAGGCAGTCCTCGCTTAAGTCATCGTAATTCCAATGATCGGCAAAGGAAGAATTGGGGTTCTCATAGCGATTGTCCATGATTTGAGGAGCAGTATTTCCCCACCAAATAGTTGGCTTCACATCTGCCCAAGGAGCTGGCTTTTGGGGAGGCATAAATCGGTTTTTGCCAGATGTATCAGCTCCATAAGGAACTCCAAGAAAAGTATAGATATCATTTAGGATATAACCTCTCACCTTGCCTGAATTTGTATTTGCAATGGCGATGTCGTCTCCGATCTGGAGAAATTGACCTCCATGGGGAGCTGTTTTCGACGAGGCGTTTGTTTGCGTAGAAAACGGTACTGCTGCAGCTAGACTGAGTCCTGCAGTACCTACGCCGACTTTCTTAAAGAATTCGCGTCTATTATTTTTCATGTTATAGGGTTTAATGTTAAAGGTCTGATCTTAAGTGAAATATATTTTAGTGTTTCATGTTTCTTGAAGTTTTAGGACTTTACTTCTCGGAGAATTATTTGAGCGGGGAAATATTGTTTCAAAATGAAAAAATAGATTGTGAAAACAAAAAAACCGACCACTTTTCAGCAGCCGGTCTTGATTCTTGTTTCTAGATACTAAAATCTGTTTTCTTGTTTCTTAAATCTAATCTCTTGATTTGTCTTACTGTCCTACCATAAAGATCGCATTACTCAAAATCAGTTTCCCAGACTCCCAAAATCCTCTGAAAATCGGATCATCCACGAAATAAACAATCTCTCCACGGCCTGCATTTTCAACGCCTATGACCATGGATTCGGCCATTTTTGATTTTACCTTGTAGCCAATGTATCCTGTGCGGTGTGCTTCATTTGAGGAGATTACCCCAGCATTTACACCATTGTCTAAGTAGGCAAATCTGCTAGCATTGTTTTTCAAGGTGTAATATTTCCCGCCAGTTCCATAGCCAAGAGGATGTGTGACGTCCATGTCCACTTGATAGATCGCACCAGCTGCTCCGCCTGAAATCGCTACTCGCTCACCTTCTTGGTAAGGAGCCAGACGTTCTGCTTTTGCCAAGGAGTCAGCCTCTGTTTCAGCTGACTTTTTATCATCATCTGAATCATAAGTTTTCAATGCAAAGCCTTCCTTGTTTGCAAAAAGGCTTAACGCTCCGTCAATAGCAATCAGTTTTCCGCCTGCACGAATCCATTCCATTAAATTCTTTTGGCCTGATTCATTCAGTGCACTGCCGCGAGTTGATGGCATGATGATCACATCGTATTTGCTCAAGTCGTAACGGGACATATTGTCTGTTTCTAGATTGCTTAGCGGATAGTTTAGCTCCTTTTCGAAGAAATGCCAGATAGCACCATAATTCAACGAGTTGGTACCTTCTCCACCAATCAGAGCCACTTTGGGAGCTTGGATCACACGGATATTAGGCGAGCCGAAATCTTTTCCTTTATCCACATAGCCACTCATTGTAGTCGCTAGCGTCACACCAAATGTATTTGCGATCTCGACTACCTTTTGGTCGAAATTTGGTACATATTCATTTCCACCTTTGGTGATCATCAAGGATCCTGCAGGAAAGCTTTTCCCTTCTACTTCGAAAGGGAATTCATTGTATTTCACACGAATGCCAGCATTTAAAAGCGCCGATAAAAATGCTACATCCCGAGTTCCTTGCCAGGCTGCGATGTAAGCAACAGGTGTTTTGCCTACTTGATTTGCTGTGAAATCGGGTTTCTCATATGCTGTCGCTGCTTCGAGTTTTGTTTCTACTGCGAAAGCTTCCAATCCGTATGCATAGGGCATGGCCCAGCTCGTGATATCATAAGTGATGCTGTCATGCAAAGCAGGACTTGGTTCGAAAAATACCTGAGTTAAAACAGATTTGGGCTGGTGAGCACTGATGATGATGTCCTTATCTGTGGTGGCGAAAGACTCGCTTTTGCCAGTTCCATAAGCAAAGCCTTTCAATCCTGATTTTGAGCCTGCCTTTCCATAGCGAATGCCGTTTTTATCCAGCAGTTCAAGCAATCTGGCTACTTGAGCTGGGTTGCTTTCACCTTTGATGATAAAGCTTTTGTATTTGCCTTTTGGGTTTGTGGAGTTGTCTTTGTAGAATTTGGCAAACTCAGAAAGTAATCTCTCAGCATTTTTGCTTGTCACTTCAGCAGCAGACATGGCTGCAGTGTAGTGCCCTTCAATTCTATAGCTGAGGGTAACAGTATCGCCCACGGCATCAAATCCTCCAATGCCAGCCTGGCCTCCACCACCTTGCTCTATCGTCATTCCTATAGCTCCATTGAACATTGGATAGGAATCACCATAAGAAGGATAAAGTAGGTCAAAACGCTCCTTAGTGAAGTAAAATCTTCCAGCCTCATCGAAGTATTTGGCAGTGTTTCTTCCAAAAGTATCCTGAAACTCATGTTGCCACGCTGTCAACTGCTCATGAAGAGGTTCAGCAGCTGGTGCCATGTAGAATGGGTTATTGATGCCTTGCTCATGGAAATCTAAGTGCAACTGTGGCATCCATTGCTGGTAAACTTTCATTCTAGCCTGAGATTCCACCTGTACCTGCCATGCCCAATCACGATTCAGATCAAACAAATAATGATTTGCTCGTCCACCTGGCCAGGGCTCGTTATGCTCAACAGATTGCAGATCTGGCTGAAGGGTGGTGTTCATTTTCTGGTTGTACCAATTCGCATAGCGGTCACGACCATCTGGGTTGATCGCTGGATCGATGATCACAATTTGATTTTTCAACCATTCTTGAGAAGTGCTATTTTCTGGGTTTGCTAGGGTATAAAAAGAAGAAATCGCTGCTTCCATACCCACTGACTCATTTCCGTGGACATTGAAAGACATCCAATTGATCGGAACAGAAGTTGAAGGTGATCCTTCTATCAAACCTGCTCTCTTGAGGTTGTCAGTTCGGATCTGCTCCAGATTACCCATGTTTTCGGAGCTCGAAAGTATCGCGATGATCAGTGGGCGTTTCTCGTTTGTTTCACCGTATTGGATGAGCTTGACATTTGGATTATTTGCCGCTACATGCTCGAAGTAATCGACCATGCGGTGATGGGGAGTAAATCGGTCACCGGGTTTGTAACCCAAAAATTGCTCTGGAGTTTGGATCTGTGCCCATGAGCTGAAAGTGATCGAAAAAGCGAATAATGATGAGACTAAGAGTTTTTTCATAGATGGGGATATTTTATGCTAGCCTGAAAGTTAAAAGTATTTGTCTTTTGCTTTAGCACCAATTAAAAAAAGCTGGACGAAAGGTCAAGCTCCAGCTTGAAGTTGAGAAATGCTTCACTTTAGTACAAATTGAATCGCAGTCTTCAGATCCATCTTATTCCTAATAAGTACATCATTTTAAAAAAATTCAATTCAATCGAATGAAGTAAATGCCTAATGTGACAAAAGTTGCTGAACGACAAAATCAAAAGCCTGTAATTTGTAGTATCAAATCGAAGTTTAATCAGAATAATTATAGCGATGTATTTCCAACATGTATATGACAAGTCACTGGCACAAGCAAGTTACTTTATAGGCTGTCAGGCAAAAGGTGTAGCAATTGTAATCGATCCCCAGAGGGACATGGATGTTTACTTGAAAATAGCCAAGCAAAACAACATGAAGATTACTCATATTGCTGAAACACATATTCACGCAGATTTCCTGAGTGGTTCTAGAGAACTGGCTTCAGTGACTGGTGCGAAAATGTATCTTTCAGATGAGGGTCCAAAAGAATGGCAATATGAATTTGACCATGAAGGTCTTCATCATGGTGATACGATTAAGGTCGGTAACCTAAATTTAGAAGTGCTTTACACTCCTGGTCATACGCCAGAGAGTATCAGTTTTCTTTTGACAGATAATCCTGCCACAGATAAACCAGTCATGATTTTCACGGGTGACTTTGTGTTTGTCGGGGATATAGGAAGACCAGATTTGCTTGAAAAAGCCGCTGGATTAATAGGGACTCAAGAGAAAGGTGCAAAACAGATGTATGAGTCGGTTCAGCGATTTGCCCAACTTCCAGAGTACGTTCAGGTTTGGCCGGGTCATGGAGCTGGATCAGCCTGTGGCAAAGCTCTAGGATCCGTTCCTAGCTCAACGGTTGGTTATGAGAAAGTCCGAAACTGGGCGTTCCAATTTGCTTCCGACGAGGAAGGGTTTGTGGATTATTTATTGGATGGACAGCCTGAGCCACCGAAGTATTTTGCAATGATGAAACACCTGAATAAGGTGGATAGACCTTTATTAGTAGAAGTACCCAAGCATACTAACCTTGGGAAAGATCAATTTCTATCTGCTTATAAGGACGGGTTGAAAGTAATTGATACTAGAAATAAAGTAGATTTTGCAAAAGGCTTTTTGCCAAACAGCATCAATATCCAAGGCAATAATTCCTTTTCCACCTGGGCGGGTTGGTTGCTCAATTATCAAGAACAATTTGTTCTCGTAGCTGAAGAAACTCAGATGGATGATCTTACTCGAAAACTGATGCGGATCGGTCTTGATAATATCTACGGATTCATTGAAGATGTCAATGATCTAGGCGTGGAGCTTCAGACTGCAGATGTGATTGATATTGAAGAGTTCAAATCTCTGGTTGGAAAAGATGATGTGCAGGTAGTCGATGTGAGAAATACTACAGAATATAGTGCGGGTCATGTGAATGGTGCAGACCACGTGTTCGTAGGGGCTTTGTCTGATAATCTGGATAAAATCAGTAAGGACAAACAGGTAGTGATTCATTGCCAAAGTGGAGACAGAGCAGCTATTGCCTATTCTGTTTTAAGAAAGAATGGATTTGAGAATGTTAAAAACTACTCTGGAGGAATCAAAGAGTGGTTGGAAAAAGGAAATGAAACAGTTAAAAATTAAACTATCATATTATGAGTTTTTTATCAGCAATTTTCGGGAGTAAAGATAACAGTGAATTGAAAGAGGTAATCGAAGGAGGAGCATTTCTGGTAGATGTTCGTTCCTCTGGCGAATTTGCTTCTGGATCTGTCAAAGGAGCGGTAAATATCCCTTTGGATAAGATTGGTAGTCAATTGACCAAATTCAAAGGCAAGAAAAATATCGTTGTCTTTTGCCAGAGCGGCAACCGTAGCGGACAGGCGAAGAGCATTTTGGAGAATAATGGTGTTCAGAATGTCATTAACGGGGGCTCTTGGAGCAATGTCAATCAATGTGTAGGTTAAAATAGAATTCAATGGAGAGTCATTTGGCTCTCCATTTTAATTTCAACTCGATAAAATGGATTTTTGGGATCAGCGATATAGTCAACCAGACTTTGTTTACGGCAAAAAGCCAAACGAATATTTGAAAGCTAAATTAGTGGATCTGAGTTCTGGTCGAATATTATTTCCGGCAGAGGGAGAGGGAAGAAATGCAGTCTTTGCGGCCAAATTAGGATGGGATGTGTTTGCTTTTGATAGTAGTATAGAAGGTAAAAAGAAGGCTGATAGTTTAGCCTTGACAAGTGGAGTCAGCATCGACTATCGAGTGGAGGGTCTCGAACAGGTAGATTATCCAGCTAGTTATTTTGATGCCATAGCATTTTCCTATACCCACTTTCCGGAGGACAAAAGAAAACTTTATCATAAAAAATTAAGTGCGTACCTTAAGAAAGGTGGATTTCTGATCTTGGAATGTTTTAGTAAAAATCATTTAAATTTTCAGAAGAATAACCCGAATGCAGGAGGCCCAAAAGATGTGACTATGCTTTTCGATTTGGAAGAAATCAAAAATGATTTTGCTGATTTTGATTTTAAAGAGGCCTATGAAACAGAAACCGATTTAGAAGAGGGACTATATCATGTGGGGACTGCTTCTGTAATCAGAATTTTTGCTGTCAAGAAATAATAAGACAGACTAAGTGGGTTTTATCAACAGGACAAACTTTTAAATAAGATATTTTCAAAAAATAAACTTAAAAAACTATGAAAAAGAACATGGGCTCCGTAGATAAAATCATTCGCTTGCTACTAGCAGTTGGTGTAGCAGTATTGTATTTCACAGGTACAATTTCCGGCATATTGGCCATAGTATTAGGTTTGTTGGCAGTCGTTTTTGTTGCAACCTCATTTATGAGTTTTTGCCCCTTATACCTCCCTTTTGGGATTAGTACGATTAAAAAAAAGCTTAATTAAGTAGTAGAAAAGTTGCTATCACCCTTTAGTAACTGATGCCTGGTAAATTTTACCAGGCATTTTTTGTTTTAATAGTTTACCAACTCACAGAACGTGCAATTTTTACCATGAAATTCGTAAATCAAACTTTCGATTTTCATGGTAAAAAGATTTTCTACTCAGTATAATTTTTATCCAGTTATTAGAAATAGTAGCCTAAAGACTGCAATGTGGTAAGCACAAGTCAGGAGACTCATATCTTTGGAATGAATCAAAAAAACAGAATAATGGTGTAGCCAGACTTCGAGACTAAGTACGGCAATGTCGATACTGTGCGCAAGGAATCACACCTTTATTCTTTCCTCTTCAAA